>ERZ791834.46-NODE-46-length-107522-cov-50.8883_pt1 | contig 107522 bp, 83 predicted proteins | sample MGYA00510293_ERZ791834 | MGnify/ENA primary metagenome ERZ791834 (study PRJEB30046, sample SAMN00715253) | human gut metagenome | study: EMG produced TPA metagenomics assembly of the A metagenome-wide association study of gut microbiota in type 2...
TTAAGCTTCGTAACGCCGAGAGTAGTTAGAGGAACGCCTCTTGCGAGGGTAGGAAGTCGCCGTGCGTTATTCCGGCATAGCTCAGTTGGTAGAGCATCTGACTGTTAATCAGGGTGTCGACGGTTCGAGTCCGCCTGCCGGAGTTATGGCCCGTTGGTCAAGTGGTTAAGACACCGCCCTTTCACGGCGGTAACATGGGTTCAAATCCCGTACGGGTCATCCTAATAAACTTATGCCGGCTTAGCTCAGTTGGTAGAGCATCGGTATCGTAAACCGAGGGTCACAGGTTCGAATCCTGCAGCCGGCATAACAAGTTGCTGATATTTATGATAATTAACGTTATTTAACATTAGTTTGTTGAATAACGTTTTTTTATTTCAAAAAAATCTTCTAAATATTGGCATTTGATTTTTATTTTACAGATTAAAGGTATAAGCTACTTTACTTTAGAAACAAAGGGATTAGAATTATTGGTAATAAGTATTATTTTAGATACTAATTAACCTAATATATTTAGAAATAAACAAAAATAAATACTTATTTCCTCAAGTTATGATAAGATGAATATGTACATAAAAATTGAGATAAAAAAAGATAAATTTAGTTCGAAAGTAGGGAATTTTTATGGGAAATGAAGTGCTTTTTCCAGGTGATACTCTGGGGATTATTGGTGACAGTTCTAATGGAATTAGATTGGCTCAAACAGCTAAAAGACTAGGATTTAAAGTGATTGTTTATGCTACTAACGAAGGAAGTCCTACTTTAGCAGATGCAGATGTTAAGATTGTGGGTGATTTTAGCGATAAGGCTAAGTTACAAGATTTTGCTGAGCGTTGTGATTTAGTAATGTATGAATCAGAACATATATCTTCTGAAGTTATTGCATATCTACAAAAATTCACTAAAGTTCCGCAAGGTTCTGAAACTTTAGAAATTACACAAGATAGATTGTTGGAACGTGCTTTCTTTGAACAAATGAATATAAATATTGCCCCTTATGCAACAATTGTTAGCTTAGAGGACGTTTACCAAGCTGTTAGTTCAATTGGATATCCTTGTGTATTAAAACCTATTCAAAAAGGATTTGGTCCTAAACGTCAACAAATAATTCGTAAGCAAACAGATATTGCCAAATGTGCAGACATTATTGATATGGGGACTTATATCTTAGAATCGTGGATACCTTATAATAAAGAACTATCAGTTATAATGACACGTGATTATGATGGAAATTTAGCATATTTTCCTGTAATTGAAACTAGATATAAAGAAAATCGTCTTAACGAGGCAATTGTACCAGCTAATGTCCAACCTGATGTAGAGGAGGAAGTAAAACGTTTAGCTGGTGAAATTGTCAGTGGTTTAAAATATGTAGGTGCTTTAGAAGTAGCTTTCTATCTAACTGAAAGTGGTTCTTTGTATGTAAAAAGAATTGTGCCAGCTTTACACAATTCTGGCTACGTCTTTGATAAAGCAACTAATGTTTCGATGTTTGAGCAACATCTTAGAACTTTGGTGAAGATGCCATTAGTTGATATTAAATTAGTTCAACCTGCAGGCATGGTAATGATTGAAGAAGAAAATATTGATGACATTCGTACACAATGGGTACTAAAAAATAATTGGTATTATACATTCTTTAGATACCCAGAATCAATGAGACCACAACCAGAAGGCTATATTATAGTATTAGCTGAAAGTGAAATGGAAATAAAACAACAAATAGAATCGACTGGTATTTGGGACGATTTATCAAAAGAATAATAGTTAATGGAGCGATAAATAATTATAAAGTTATCGCTCTTTTTAATGATTAATAATTGGATTTTAGTTATAATAAGAATTGACATTTTTCTGAAAGGATGAGTACTGTGACCGACAATATGTTTTTGTCAGGAATGAATGATAAACAATCAGAAGCAGTTTTATGTACAGAAGGACCATTATTAATAATGGCAGGAGCTGGTAGTGGAAAGACTCGTGTGTTAACTCACCGTGTAGCATACTTAATTGAAGAAAAAGGCGTAAATCCTTGGAACATACTAGCTATCACCTTTACAAACAAAGCAGCTCGTGAAATGAGAGAACGTGTAAATAATTTAATGGGTGAAGGTGCAGAAGATATATGGGTATCTACATTCCATGCTTTATGTGTACGAATTTTACGGAGAGACGCAGAAAAAATAGGCTTTAATAGATCATTTACAATTGCAAGTACAAGTGAGCAAAGAACTTTAATGAAACAGGTTCTTAATGATTTAAATATTGATACTAAAAAATATGATCCACGTGCAATCTTAAGTGTAATTTCAAATGCCAAAAATGACCTATTAGATCCTAAAGATTATGCCCAACAAGCTAATGGACCATTTGAAGAAATTGTAAGTAAAGCATATTTTGAATATCAAAATCAGCTTGCAAATAACCAAGCAATGGATTTTGATGATTTAATCATGCAAACTATTAGATTATTCAACGAATCACCAGAAACATTGGAATTTTATCAACGTAAATTCCACTATATTCATGTTGATGAATATCAAGATACTAACGAAGCTCAATATGAATTAGTTAATAAGTTAGCTCGTAAATATCGCAATTTATGTGTTGTAGGTGATGCAGATCAAAGTATTTATGGTTGGCGTGGTGCAAACATGGAAAATATCATGAACTTTGAAGAAGATTACCCAGATGCAACAGTAATTAAATTGGAACAAAATTATCGTTCTACAAAAAATATTTTAGCAGCTGCTAATAATGTGATTGAGAATAACGTAAATCGTAAAGATAAGACTTTATGGACAGATAATAAGCAAGGTGACAAGATCCATTATTATCGTGCAAATAACGCTAATGAAGAAGCTTATTATGTAGTTAAAAAAATTCAAGAACAAATTAGAAATAATGGACGTCATTATGGAGATTTTGCTATTTTATATCGTACTAATGCACAGTCACGTATAATCGAAGAAACTTTCGTGAAAACCAATATACCATATAAATTAGTTGGAGCGCATAAATTCTATGATCGCAAGGAAATAATGGACACTTTAGCTTATTTACGTTTAGTAACTAATCCAGCTGATTCTATGAGTTTTGAAAGAATAGTAAATGAACCAAAACGTAGTATCGGCTCAGTAACTGTTGGAAAATTAAGAACATTCTCTCAAATTCATGGTATGTCAATGTTAGAAGCTTCCAAGAGTGCTGCTTTAGCAGGGGTATCTGCCAAGGCAAGTAATGAATTAGAAAAGTTTGCTGAGATGATAGAGCAGTTACATGAATATCAAAAGGCACATAATGTTACTGAAGTTACAGAAAGAATTCTAGATGTAACGGGTTATAAAGCTAACTTACAAAGAGAAGATACTTTAGAAAACCGTAATCGTTTAGAAAACTTGGAAGAATTTTTAACGGTTACTAAGCAATTTGATCAAGATTGGGAACCTGAAGATGAAGAAAGTGATCCATTTGTTGATTTCTTAGCTGATTTAGCTTTAGTTTCAGATCAAGATAGTGTAGAAGAAGAACCAGATGAAGTCACATTAATGACATTACATGCAGCAAAAGGGCTAGAATTCCCAGTTGTATTTTTGATGGGATTAGAAGAAGGTATTTTCCCACTTTCTAGAGCAGTTATGGACGAAAATGAACTCGAAGAAGAACGTAGATTGGCCTATGTAGGGATAACTCGTGCTGAAGAAGAACTTTATTTAACTAACTCGATTTCTCGTATGTTGTATGGTAAGAGTCAAAATAATCCAGCTTCTCGTTTTATTGAAGAAATTGATGAAGAATTAATCCAATCAGATAATCAAACGGTAGCAAGTACAACATTAACATCCAAGAGAACTAGATCTAGAGAAGTGCCATTTAGTAAGAAGCCTAAATATCGTATGCCAGCAGGAACTGTTGAACGCCCTAAAGAAACTGGTGCTGACAAACAAAGCTGGAATATAGGAGATAAGATTTCTCATAAAGCTTGGGGAACAGGAACAATTGTTAAGGTCTCAGGCGATGGCGAAGATACAGAACTAGATATTGCTTTTGAAGGCAAAGGTATTAAACGATTACTAGCAGCATTCGCACCAATTACAAAGATATAAGGAAGGTGGTGCCCATATGTCACAAAAAGATATAGAGATGGAATTAAAAGAGCTTCGTGATAAGTTAAATCGCTGGAGTAATGAATATTATGTGTTGGATACTCCATCTGTTGAAGATAGCATGTATGACAAACATTATCAACGTTTATTAGAGCTCGAACAGGCCAATCCTGATTTAGTAACTGCGGACTCTCCTAGTCAAAGAGTAGGTGGTAAAGTTCTAAGTGGCTTTACTAAAGTAAGTCATGATATTCCAATGTTGTCATTAGGCGATGTATTTTCTAAAGAGGAATTAATAGAATTTTTAGAGCGTTTAGAAAATAGTGTAGAGCAGAAGTTGGATTATAGTTGTGAGTTAAAGATTGATGGTTTGGCCATTTCCCTAACTTATGAGAATGGTAAATTTATCAAAGGATCAACTCGTGGTAATGGGGTAATCGGTGAAGATATTACTGAAAATCTCAAAACTATCAAGGCAATCCCTATGGAATTAAATGAACCTGTGTCAATTGAAGTTCGTGGAGAATGTTACATGCCTAAGAAATCTTTTGTAGAACTGAATACTAAACGTGAAGCAGAAGGGCAAGTTGTTTTTGCTAACCCACGTAATGCAGCAGCAGGATCTTTGCGTCAATTAGATACAAAAATAACAGCTAGTCGAAACTTGAGTACTTTTATTTATTATTTAATGGAACCTGAAAAGTTGGGGATAAAAACTCAAACTGAAGCCTTAAACAAATTAGAGAGCTGGGGTTTCAAAGTTAATAATGAATCTAAACAAGTTAAAACAAAGGAAGAAATATTTGCTTATATTGATGAGGCTACTGATCAAAGAGCCAACCTTCCATACGATATTGATGGAATAGTTCTAAAAGCAGAATCCTTTGCAGTTCAGTCTCAAGTTGGAAACACAGTTAAAGTTCCTAGATGGGCAATAGCTTATAAGTTTCCACCAGATGAACAGGAAACAAAAGTTTTAGATATTGAGTGGACAGTCGGAAGAACTGGAGTGGTAACCCCAACTGCTGTTATGGAACCAGTAACGTTAGCAGGAACAACTGTGGCAAGAGCTTCGCTACATAATCCTGATTATTTAAGGGAAAAAGATATTCGTATAGGCGATACGGTGAAACTTCATAAAGCTGGAGATATTATTCCTGAAATTTCTGAAGTAGTTTTAGCTAAAAGAACAGAAGATTCAGTAGAGTATCAAATTCCAACAGAATGTCCAGAATGTGGTGCTAAGTTAGTTCATTTAGATGATGAGGTAGCTCTAAGATGTATCAATCCACAATGTCCAGCTTTGGTAAAAGAAAGCTTAACACATTTTGCTTCAAGAAATGCGATGGATATTAGAGGATTAGGACCTAGAATAATTGAACAGCTTTACAACCGTGAAATGATTAAAGATGTTGCCGGAATTTATAGCTTAACTTTTGAACAGTTGATAACTTTAGATAAGTTTAAGGAAAAATCTGCGAATAACCTATTGACAGCAATCGATAATAGTCGTAATAATTCTATTGAACGTTTAATTTTTGGACTAGGAATCCGCCATGTTGGTGCTAAAGTAGCTAAAATATTAGCTGAAAATTATAAGTCAATGGATAACTTAGCTAAAGCAAAAAGTGATGAAATTTCAACGATTGATTCATTAGGAGAAATTATAGGTGATAGTGTTGAAATGTATTTTGCAGATGAACACGTGCTGGAATTATTAGATGAATTGCGACAAGCTGGGGTAAATATGGAATTCTTAGGACAAACTCGTGAAGAACAGCTTGAAAGCAGTACTGATAGTAGTTTTAACGGTTTACGTGTTGTTCTAACTGGAACTTTGGATACTTTAAAGAGATCTGAAGCTAAATCATGGCTTGAAGCACATGGTGCAAAAGTTACAGGAAGTGTGTCTAAAAAAACTGATTTACTTATTGCAGGTCATGATGCTGGTAGCAAATTGACAAAAGCTCAAGAATTAAATGTTAGAGTAATGAATGAAGCAGAATTTATTCAGCAGATGGAGGAAGAATCTTGAAAAAGTTTGGTATAATTATCAGTTTATGTCTATCAGCTGCTTTAATGGCTTCTTGTGGAAAACTTGGTGGTAATTCTAATACTACAACAGCAACTACAGAGTCATCTAAAAGTGGTTATCAGACAACTGGTGAAAACAATAGTAGTGATTATCAAGGAATTATTGAAGATGGAGAATATAAGACAAGTAAGTCTAGAGGGGTAGGGATTTCTCAAAATTCAGATAATCTATTGAATTTGAAGAGTTTTGAAGCAGGTCTAACAACAATTTCTAAGGATCATTTCTCTACTAAGAGTTACATTTTCCAAGAAGGACAATATTTAAATAAGGCTACTATTCAAGATTGGTTAGGGAGAAAATCTAGTTCTAATCCAGAAGGTTTGAATCCTAGCGACAATGGTAAGAAAGAAGCAAATAAGCGAAACCCAATTTATGTTCAACAAATAGAAGAACAAGATTACATGAAGCAAAATAATGGTAAATTGGAATTAGCCGGTATGACAATTGGGATTGGTATGAATCAAAAGGATTACTACCAAAAAGAACAATATGGTGCTACTTATTCAACAACAATTTCTAAAGAAAAGAGAATTGAAGAAGGTAAGATAGCTGCTAAGAAAGTTCTTGCACGAGTTCGTCAAAAAGTCGGAAACAATGTACCAATTGTGATTGCGATGTTTGCTCAAGCTCCTAATGATAGTTTAGTAGGTGGTTATTTCTACTCCTATACTGTAAGTAAGAGTGGGACAGATATCGGAAGTTGGACAGAAACAAACATTAAGAGTTATGTTCTTCCAGCGACTGAAGATAACAAACTTCCTAATGACAATGATTCAACATCATTTGATAATTTCCAAAAAGAAGTTAAGAATTTCTTCCCTAATATTTCTAATGTAACGGGACAAGGTCAATATAAAGATAAGACTTTGCAAGGTTTACACATAACAATTACAACTCAATTTTATAGTGAAACCGAGATAACTAGCTTTACTCAATATGTAGCACAAGCTGCCAAGTCATACTTACCAAGTGGTATTCCAGTAGATATTAAGATCAATGGTAGTGATGGTGAAACACAAAGTTTTGTTTCAACAACAGGTGGCAATGGCGGATATTATACCCATGTATTTGGAAGTTACTAATTAATATATAAAGTGAGACTATTTTTTGCAGTAGTCTCTTTTATATTTTTAAATGATTATGCTAGAATATCAATTAGGAAACTTATTAACAAACTATAAGTAGTAATAAAATTATTAAAGTAATAGATAAGTGATGAAAGAGGGATGAACAATGGCAATTGGATCTGAAGAAGTAAAGCACGTTGCAGGGCTAGCAAAGCTTGCTTTTAAAGATGAAGAGTTAGCTAAGTTTACTGGACAAATGGATGAAATTATTAACATGGTTCAACAACTTAGCGAAGTAGATACAACAGATGTTCCTGTAACAACACACGTAACAGATGCAATAAATACTTTACGTGAAGACGTTGCAGTAAAAGGAACAGATCGTGATTTATTAATGAAAAATGTTCCTCAAAGCCAAGATGGATATATTAAAGTTCCAGCAATTATTGACGAAAGTGAGGAATAGTAATGGATTACTTTAAGAATGATTTAGCAAGTATTCACGATGATTTAGTAAATAAGAAATATAGTGTTGAAGAATTAACTAAGTCAACATTTGATAACATTAAAAAGGTTGATAAAGAAATTGAAGCCTTCTTGAAATTAGATGAGGAAAGAGCATTAGAAAAAGCTCGTAAAATTGATGAACGAGGCGTTAAAGCTGATTCTATTTTAGATGGTATTGGTATCGGTATTAAAGATAATATCGTAACTAAAGATTTAACAACAACAGCTGCTTCTAAAATGTTAGAAAATTTTGAACCAATTTACAACGCAACTGTAATGGACAAACTTAATGATGCTGGCATGATTACAATTGGTAAGTTGAATATGGATGAATTTGCGATGGGTAGTTCTACAGAAAATTCAGCTTTCAAAATTACTAAGAATGTCTGGGATACTACAAAAGTTCCTGGTGGTTCTTCTGGTGGTTCTGCAGCAGCAGTTGCATCTGGTCAAGTTCTAGCATCTTTAGGTTCTGATACTGGTGGTTCAATTCGTCAACCAGCTGCATTTAACGGAATTGTTGGGGTAAAACCAACATATGGTCGTGTATCTCGTTATGGTTTGATTGCTTTTGCATCTAGTTTAGATCAAATTGGACCTTTGACACGTACAGTTAAAGACAATGCTTTAGTGTTAAACGCAATTAGTGGACATGATGCTCATGACTTTACTAGCTCCAGTCGTGAAGTTCCTGATTTTACTAAGGGAATTGAAGATGGTGTTAAGGGTATGAGAATTGCTGTTCCTAAAGAATACTTTGGTGAAGGTGTAGACGAAGACGTTGCTAAGGCAGTTAAGGATGCCGTAAAGACTTTTGAAAGCTTAGGGGCAACAGTAGATGAAGTATCTCTACCTCATAGTAAATATGGTGTTCCAGTTTACTACATTATTGCTTCATCTGAAGCATCTTCTAACCTTCAAAGATATGATGGTATTCGTTATGGATTCCGTGCTAAAGATGTAAAGAACTTGGAAGATGTATATGTACGTTCACGTTCTGAAGGATTTGGCGATGAAGTTAAGCGTCGTATCATGTTAGGAACATTCTCTCTTTCTGCTGGTTCATATGATGCATTCTTCAAGAAGGCTGCACAAGTTAGAACTTTGATTTGCCAAGACTTTGAAAATGTTTATAAAGATTATGACTTGATTTTAGCTCCAACATCTCCAACTACTGCATACGGAATTGGTGAAGAAATCAACGATCCAGTAACAATGTATATGAATGATATTTTGACAATTCCAGTTAACTTAGCAGGACTTCCAGGTATGTCCTTACCTGCAGGATTCTCTAATGGATTGCCAATTGGTTTACAACTAATTGCACCACGTTTTGCAGAAAGTACAATGTATCGTGCAGGATATGCATTTGAACAATCAACTGATTTTCATAAAGCAATACCAACGTTAGGAGGTCAAAACTAATGAATTTTGAGACGACTGTAGGTTTAGAAGTCCATATTGAAATGCAAACAAATTCTAAGGCATATTCACCTTCTCCTGTTCAATATGGTGCTGAACAAAATACAAATACCAATGTCATTGATTGGGGTTATCCAGGTGTCTTACCTGAAATAAATAAGGGTGCTTTAGAATTTGGAATGCGTGCTGCATTAGCACTTCATTGTGATATTACACAAGATGTTGGTTTTGACAGAAAGAATTACTTCTATCCTGATAATCCTAAAGCTTACCAAATTACACAAGCTCGTACACCAATTGGTACTAATGGTTGGTTAGAAATTGAACTTGAAGATGGTACTAAGAAAAAGATTGGTATCCGTGAAATGCACGTTGAAGAAGATGCTGGTAAAAACACACATAATCCAGACGGTTATTCTTATGTTGACTTGAATCGTCAAGGTACACCTTTGATTGAAATTGTTGCAGAACCTGATATTTCTAGTGCTGATGAAGCTTATGCATACTTAACAAAATTACGTCAAGTTATTCAATTTACAGGTATTTCAGACGTAAAAATGGAAGAAGGTTCCATGCGTGCTGACGTTAACGTTTCAATCGCACCAATCGGATCTGACAAACTTGGTGTTCGTACTGAAATGAAGAACCTTAACTCATTTGAACATGTACGCAAAGGTATTCAATATGAAGTTAAGCGTCAAGAACGTTTACTGATGTCTGGTGGAGAAGTAGAACAAGAAACACGTCGTTTTGATGAACCAAGTGGTGAAACTATTTTAATGCGTTCTAAGGAAGAAGCTAACGACTACCGTTACTTCCCAGAACCAGATCTACCACCAATTCATATTAGTGATGATTGGATTGAAGAAGTTCGTGCATCTATTCCAGAAATGCCAGATAAGCGTCGTGAAAGATATACACAAGATTGGGGTATTCCAGCTTATGACGCAGGTGTCCTTACTCAAACTAAAGAAATGTCAGACTTCTATGACGCAACTGTAGCTGCAGGAGCAGATCCTAAATTAGCAGCTAACTGGTTGATGGGTGAAGTTAATGCTTACTTGAATTCTAAGCAAGTAGAATTAAGTGATACTGCTTTAACTCCAGAACATTTGGCAACAATGATTAAATTAATTGAAGATGAAACAATTTCTTCTAAGATTGCTAAGAAAGTATTCAAAGAAATCATTACAAATGATACTGAACCTAAAGCTTGGGTTGAATCTAAAGGTATGGTTCAATTATCAGATCCAGCTAAGTTACAACCTATCATTGATGAAGTTCTTGATAACAACGAACAATCTATCGAAGACTTTAAGAATGGTAAGGATCGTGCTATTGGTTTCTTAGTAGGTCAAATTATGAAGAAGACTCGTGGTATGGCTAACCCTAAGATGGTTAACAAATTATTAATGGCTAGTTTGAAGGAAAGATAAGAGGTTTTAGACTCTTAGGCGGGGAAAAAAGCATGCAAAAAAGATGTCGCATTATTTATAATCCAACTTCTGGTCGTGAAGCATTAAAAGGTGATTTAGTAGAAATTTTGGATATTCTTGAGAATGCTGGTTATGAAACAAGTGCATTTGCTACAACAGCTGAAGAAAATTCTGCTAGAAATGAAGCTGAACGTGCAGCAAAAGCAGGATTTAGCTTGATTGTTGCTGCTGGTGGCGATGGTACGATAAATGAAGTTGTGAATGGAATTGCAGGGCTAAAGAAACGTCCACAGTTAGGAATTATTCCTGCTGGTACAACTAATGACTACGCTCGTGCTTTAAAAATACCTAGAGAAAGTCCAGTTGAAGCTGCAAAAGTAATTGCTGCTGGTAAAACAGTTAAGATGGATATAGGTATGGCAAATGATAATTATTTTGTGAATATTGCTGGTGGTGGATTACTAACTGAATTAACATACAGTGTTCCATCAGAGCTAAAATCCTTATTTGGATATTTAGCATACTTAGCAAAAGGCGCAGAATTATTACCACAAATGAAGAATGTACCTATGCATCTTGAATATGATGATGGGGTATTTGATGGTGAAGCTTCAATGTTTTTAGTAGCATTGACCAACTCAATCGGTGGTTTTGAACAGATTGTACCGGATGCTTCACTAGATGATGGTAAATTCACAGTTATCGTAGTAAAGACAAGTAATCTTGTTGAAATGCTTCACTTGATAACAATGGTCTTAAATGGTGGTAAGCATGTTAATGATAAGCGTGTTTTATATATAAAAACAAAGAAATTAGTTGTTAAGCCAGTTGATACTAGAATTATGATTAATATCGACGGTGAATATGGTGGCGATGCACCAATGAAATTTACAGCGTTGAAGCAACATATTGAATTTTTTGCTAATACTGATGAAATTCCAAAAGGTGCAATCACTGCTAGTGAAGATACTAAGCAATTAGTTAAAAATATTGAAGAAGTAACTAAAAAAGATTTAAATGGCGATGGAATAATTGGTGAAAAAGAAGAGTAAACTAATAAGCCAATGAAGTCTAAAGAAGAGGGCAGAAGAGTTAATTCTTTTTGCCCTCTTTTTTTAGGGAAAGGAAGATAATGAAGAAAAAATTACCTGTTAGTAAAAATGAAGATTTAATTTTAACAATTGAAGACTTAACTTATCAAGGAATGGGTGTGGCTAAGGTAGATGGTTATCCTTTATTTATCGAAGGTGCATTACCCCAAGAAAAAATTAAGGCACATGTGGTTAAAGTTACTAAAAATTATGGCTTCGCTAAAGTAATAGATTTTATTGAAAAGAGTCCGGATAGAGTAGAAAATGAAGATAAAATATATCTTCAAACAGGAATCGCTCCACTGCAAAACTTAAGCTATCCTGCACAATTGAAGTTTAAACGTAAATTGGTAACTGATTTGTTGCAGAAGGTACATTTGGATAATTTAGAAGTAGCAAATACTTTAGGGATGGAAACACCTTACTATTACAGAAATAAAGCACAAGTTCCAGTAAGAGAAGTTAATGGTAAGTTGGAAATTGGATTTTTCAAACGTAACAGTCATGATTTTGTAGCGATGGAACATTTTCTTATTCAAGACAAGAGAATAGATGAAATCTTGATAAAAGTAAGAGATATTTTGCGTATGAGCAAGATTACTGCTTATAACGAAGAAAAGCATACTGGAATGATACGTCATATTTTAGTAAGAAGAGGATATTATTCTCATGAAGCGATGGTAGTTCTAGTTAGTCGAGTAAGAAAAATTCCAAATCTTGATCAAATTGCATTTTTAATTCAACAACAATGTCCAGATGTAAAGAGTGTAATGTTGAATGTAAATCCAGACAAGACAAACGTTATCTTAGGGAAGAAAACTATAAAATTAGCTGGTAAAGATACAATTCAAGATACTTTGAATGGTTTGAAATTTGATATTTCAGCACAATCTTTCTACCAAGTTAATCCACAACAAACTGAAAAATTGTATCAATTAGCGATTGAAAATGCAGAATTAACAGGAAGAGAAACTGTTATTGATGCATATTGTGGAATTGGAACAATCTCATTAAATATGGCTAAATTTGCTAAAAAGGTATACGGTGTAGAAATTGTCCCTGAAGCTATTGAAGATGCTAAGCATAATGCTAGTCTAAATGATTTAGATAACTTGGACTTTGAAGTTGGAGAAGCTGAAGTATGGATGGAAAAATGGCAAAAACAGGGAATTAAGCCGGATGTAATAATGGTTGATCCACCAAGAAAAGGACTAACTTCTAGCTTGATACAAAGCGCAGTGGCGATGGAACCAAAAAAAGTCGTTTATGTAAGTTGTAACCCAGCAACTCTAGTACGTGATATTCAAGAATTCATGGAACTAGGATACCAAGTTACAAAGCCTATTCAACCAGTAGACCAGTTCCCACAAACAACGCATGTTGAGAGTGTTACGGTGTTAGAGCATGTGTAAGATAAGCAAATATAATTAGCATAAAAAGGGGGAGAGATAGTGCCTAAGAATAAAATGATAGAATTTGAAAATTTAATCATGATTGAAGTCTTAAAGGCAATGAAAGAGTTTGGGGGACGAGTGACACGCAAAGAAGTTAGGCGAGAGATTCGTGATTACTCGGATGTAATTTCAGAAGAGCAAGTTGATGAAATAAAAAAGTCAAAAAAGACAGGAAAAGAATATCAACCATTCATTTATAGATTTAATTTTGCTGTTAAACATTTAATTACGACAGGGTATATCTTTACTGAGAACAACCATGATCTTGAATTGTCAGAAAAGGGGAGAACGGTTGATTTTGAAAAGTTTGATCCAATTCATGATGTTCGATCTATTGTAGATGGATCATTAAATGATGAGATAGATAATAGTAATTCCGATGAAGATACTGATGAGACTTGGCGTACAGAATTATTAGATGCTTTAGCAAAAATGTCGCCTAAAAAATTTGAGTTGTTTAGTCGAGGTCTACTTATTCATATGGGAGTTGACTTAGACGATAATATAGGTGTTCGATATGTAGGAGATGGTGGCTTAGATGGGTTTGGCTACATTACATCTGATGATTTTCGTACCACTCGTGTTGCATTACAAGCTAAGCGGTGGGATGGGAAAGTTTCTGCGCCGGAAATTGATAAATTCCGTGGAGCAATGGATAAACATAATGCTGAGTATGGTATCTTTATTACAACATCAGATTTTACGCGTGAGGCTATGAAAACCGCTAGAAAAGGAACTAGGGTAATTACACTCATTAATGGAGATCAAATCTGTGATTTAGTGGCAAAGTACCACTATTATGTAGAACCAGTTACAACTTATCGATTAAAAAATTTTTATTTTGATGAGGATTAATTGATAGAATTTAAACTAGAATATTTAGACTGATTATTTTAGTATAAATTAGTCTATATTTGGGGTAAATTAATATGCAGAAGATTAAATTGATGTTTGAATTTGGTCATGGTCCTATCTGGTATTCTGATCCATTTACGGGAAAATTAATAACAGGAATTGAAATAGTTGACAGTGATCCAGATTTAGAAGTGTGGAATAGACAATGTATAGATCTTTATGATGAGTGCTATGAATTTAATTCACATGGCAAAGGTTGTTATTTCAATGAAGAAACACTAGCTAAAAATAAAAAGAAGCTACTGTGTATACTTGAACAAATTAAGAGTCGCTTAGAAGAGCTAAATGACAATAACTTTATTATTGAGGATCAGGCAACAGATGAATTAAACAAAGTTGATTAGAAAAAGTTTATTTGTGGTATTCATCTTTGAAAGTAAATTAAGTTTAGAAAGTGTGTTTTTCTTTGACAATTGTTAAAGAAGGACGCACTTTTTTGATGCTTTGAACGATATGGGTTTCTAAGTATCTCTTTAGATACAGTTTGACTAATCTTTATATCTATAAAATATTTAGTGAGATTTAATTTTGGTTGACATATTAATTGGAAAGGTTAATAATTTTTACATAAAGATAAAAATTAAACAATAAATTCTATTTAGAGTAAATAAAAAATTAAGATGGATATAAAAGAATGGGGAAGAGTAATGTGGAAAAGATAATAGCGACATGGGATGAACAACCAATAGATATTACAAGTGAAGCAAACTTTATTTGGGGCATTGCTAAAAAATTAAGAGGGACATATCTACCTGATAAATATGGTGATGTTATTATTCCCATGACAATTATTCGGCGATTTGAAAGTGTTTTGCAACCAACTAAAGATAAGATTATAGCGCAATTTGAGGCAATGCCAACTTATCCAGCAAGAGCAATGTATAAAATTAGTGGTTATCAATTCTATAACACTAGCAAATTTGATTTGGCAGAGCTATGTAATGATCCAGATAATATTGCTGCTAACTTTAAAGCATATTTAAATGGATTTTCGGCAGATGTTCAAGAAATTTTACAAAATTTAGATATTGAAAGTCATATCAATAAGATGGACAAAGGGGGATGTCTATATTCAGTTGTTAAAGCTTTTTCAGAATTAGATCTTAGTGTAGAAAAATTTGATAGCATTAAGATGGGATACATCTTTGAAAACTTAATTGCGCGTTTTTATCAAAATGTGGAAGCAGGGCAATTCTATACTGGTCGTGACATTATTCGGCTATGTGTCTCATTGTTACTTGCAGAGGGTAGCGATGATATTACAGAAGAAAACAAGGTAATTACAGTTTTAGATCAAGCTTGCGGAACTGGAGGAATGCTTTCAACAGCATATAGCTATCTTAAAAATATCAATCCAACTGCTAATGTTCATTTATTTGGTCAAGAATTAATGGGACAATCTTATGCGGTTGGTTTGGCTGAAATGTTAATTAAAAATCAAAATATTGATAACTTCAGGCATGCTGATACACTCCAAGTTGATTGTTTTCCTAATCAAAAAATGCGTTATATTTTAGAAAATCCGCCTTTTGGAACGCCATGGGGTGGTGATGATGCTAAGAAAGATCAAGAAGAAGCAGTAAAAGAAGAATATCTTAAAGGTGAAAATAGTCGTTGGGGTGCTGGATTACCCAAATCTAATGACTCCCAACTTCTCTTTGTTCAATCTGCTTTAAATAAGCTTGAAAAAAATGGCCGAGCTGCAATTATTGAGAATGGATCACCACTCTTTACTGGGGGAACTTCATCAGGTGAATCACAAGTTCGTAGATGGTTATTAGAAAATGATTATTTAGATGCAATTGTTGCTTTACCAACTGATCTTTTTTATAACACTAGCTTAGCAACCTATATTTGGATCTTAACCAAAGATAAGTCACAAAAACGTAAGGGGAAAGTACAATTTATAGATGCTACTAATATATACGAAAACTTACGGAAACCACTTGGTAATAAGAAACGTGAATTTTCATCAACTAACCGAGAAAAGATTACGAAATTATACACTGACTATCAGGAAAATGAGCTTTCCCAAATTCATGATAACTCAGAATTTATCTATCGTGAGTACTCAGTTATGCAACCGTTGCAGCGGAGCTATGCTATTAATGACGAGCGAATTGAAACAATGATTGCTAGTCTAAGTAGATTTTTTGATCAAGTAAAATTTGATGATTTAAACAATAGTGAAGAAAAGTTGTCAGCTAAGGAACAAAAGCAACTTGATAAATTAACTAAGAATAAGCCAGCTTACGACCAATTACTAGCAACCTTGGAAGCTAATAAGTCAGAAAAAGTTTATAAATCATTGGGAGAGTTTGAACCAGTGATTACAGAACTATTAAGTGAGATTGTTGATAAAAAGATGATCAAAAAGGTAATTGATGGTTTGTCTAAGATGGATAAAACAGCTGAAATTCAGACAGATAAAAAAGGAAATATTCTTTACGATAAGGATACAGAAGATACAGAAATCGTTAATATCAATACTTCAATTGATGACTACATGATCAAGGAGGTATTGCCTTTTGTACCTGATGCTAAGGCATTTTGGAAGGAAGATTTAGGCAAGAAGAAGCCAGTTATTAAAACTGGTGCGGAGATTCCATTTACTCGTTACTTTTATCAATATCAAAAGCCAGAATCGGCTGAGGAGTTAGCAGAAAAGATTAAGAGTTTAGAGAGTGAAGTTAATGCAGAGATGCAATATTTGTTTAAGTAGGAGGTGTAGTTGTTGTGAAGATGAAAGACAGTGGGATTGAATGGATTGGTGAGATTCCTGAGACGTGGAAAGTGACTCCGTTATATATGTATTTTACAGAACGTAGAAACAAGAACCGCTTGGGAAAAGAGAAAAACTTATTATCTCTTAGTTATGGTCATATTGTTCAAAAAAATATAGAAGCTAAAGGTGGTTTATTACCAGAAAGTTTTACGACCTATAATATCATAGAGCCGGGTGATATAATCATCAGACCTACTGATCTACAAAATGACAAAAGAAGTTTAAGAACAGGTCTATCTAATGAACATGGAATAATTACTTCTGCTTATATTGATTTAGAACCTTTAAAAAATGTCAATTCAAAATATTATCACTATTTGTTGCACTCTTATGACATTCAAAAAGTTTTCTACAATATGGGAAATGGTGTAAGACAAGGGTTGAATTACAGTGAATTCTCAAAGTTAAGAGTGCTTGCTCCCGAATCAATCGAACAACAACAAATTGCTGATTTCCTTGACCATAAAACAGCTGAGATTGATGGTTTGATTGACAAAATTAATACCGAAATTGATATTCTTAAGCAATATCAAAGTAGCGTTATTACTCGGACAGTAACTAAGGGATTAGATCCAAGTGTACCGATGAAAGATAGTGGGATTAAAACTGTGGGTACAATACCTACTAAATGGAAAATAGGACGTATAAAATACGTTGCAAAGATATTTGGTAGGATTGGTTTTAGAGGATATACAAATGCAGATTTAGTAGGAGAAAAAGAAGGAGCAATATCTTTAAGTCCAGGCAATTTATCAAATGGTAAGTTGGACTTAAATAAGTGTGCGTATTTAAGTTGGAAAAAATATTATGAAAGCCCAGAAATAATGATCAATGAACACGATATTATTATAGTGAAAACGGGGTCATCATTTGGAAAAATTGCATGGGTTGATACTATTGATCATGAAATGACTTTGAACCCACAGTTAGTTGTTTTGAAAAATATAAAAATAAGTAAGAAATTTCTTTTTTATGCATTAGGAACCCCGTTATTTAAAAGACAAGCTGAAGAAACAGTAGTTGGCGGAACAATTCCAACAATGTCACAAACTAGTATATCTAACTTTAAAATAGTGTTACCATCTAAATCAGAACAACAAAAAATAGTTGACTACCTCGACCAAAAAGTTTCCCAAATTCAAAAGATTATTGAATCCAAACAACAACAAATCAATCAACTAATAGAATACAAGAACTCTCTTATTTTTGAATACGTAACGGGTAAAAAACAAGTAAAAGAGGCGAATTAAAATGCGCGGCCAAATTGATGAAAGATATGAGTATCAACGAGAAATTATTGATCATTTAGTTAAAGAAAATGGTTATGTTGAAAGAAATCATCGCAATTTTGACAAAAATTATGCTCTAGATCGAGAATTACTGTTTGAGTTTTTAAAAGATACTCAACCTGATATTTTAGAAGAATTATCAAAAATTTTTGGTGATAATTTAGAAGAAACCATTATTAATACAATTAATAACTTTGTGGTTAGTAAAAAGGGAAGTTTATTAAGTGTTTTGAAACATGGTGTTGATATCAATAATAAACATCTAACGCTTTTATATGGTAAACCTGTAACTAGCTTTAATCCGGAACTATCTAGATTATACAACGAAAATATTTTTTCTGTGATAGAAGAAGTTTATCCAGATGAAGCTAATAAAGAACGTGTTGATTTAGTAATTTTTGTTAATGGCTTTGCGATTATCAGTTTTGAGCTCAAGAGTAACAGTCAAGGTCAAAATTACGAGGATGCAATTCTTCAATATCGAACAAGACGTAATCCTAAAGATCGCCTTTTCCGTTTTAAAGCTGGATGCTTAGTTAATTTTGCCATGGATACTGAAGAAGTTTATATGACAACACAACTAGATAAAGAAAAAACTTTCTTCTTGCCTTTTAACATGGGAAAAGGAGAAGGAGTAAATGCTGGTGCTGGTAATCCTAGTTTTGAAGATAAATATAGTGTTTCTTATATGTGGGAAGATATTCTTAAAAAAGATACTTTAATTGAATTGATTACCAAATTTATATTTATTGAATCGAAGGAAGATAAGGATCAAGTTACTGGTAAAACCAAAATTAAGGAAAGAATTATTTTCCCTCGCTATCATCAACTAGATGTAATTCGTAAAACTTTGGATGATTTAAAAGTTAACAAAACTAGTCAAAATTATCTAATTCAACATTCAGCTGGTTCAGGTAAAACTAATTCAATTGCTTGGTTAGCTCACCGTTTAGCAAGTTTGCATGATGAAGATGATAAAGTTATTTTTGATAATGTAATTATCATGACTGATCGAGTGGTAGTTGATAGGCAGCTACAAAAAGCAATTATGGGTCTAGAACATAAAGTTGGTTTAATTAGAGTTATGGATGACAAATGTACTTCAGCTGACTTGAAATTAGCATTAGAAAGTAATACAAAAATTGTAGTTACTACTATTCAGAAATTCCCATATGTTGTTGATCTGATTAAAGATGGAAGTAATCAAACTGAAGTAGCATTAAAGGATAAAAAATTTGCAGTCATTATTGACGAAGCTCATTCTTCAACTGCTGGTAAGGATATGATGGCTGTAACAAGTGCATTATCTTCTACGAATGATTTCTATGAACAAGATGTTCAAGATCAATTAGTCCAAGAAATTCAAAGTTCAGGTAAGCAAAAAAATGTTAGCATGTTTGCTTTTACAGCAACACCCAAACCAACAACACTTCGTTTATTTGGTCGTCCTGATAAACGTGGTAATTATCGTGCTTTCCACCTTTATAGTATGAAGCAAGCGATTGAAGAAGGTTTTATTTTAGATGTTTTAGCTAATTACACAACTTATGAAACATATTATGAATTAAATAAGAAAATTGATGATGATCCAGAATTGAAAACAACTGAAGCTAAGCGACAAATAGCTCAACAAATTGACCTGGATGACACTAACATTGCTCAACGGACTAAGATTATTATTGAACATTTTCGTCAGCATGTTATGTCTGAATTAGGTAATAAGGCTAAAGCAATGGTAATTATGGCATCTAGAAAAGCAGCTGTGAAGTATCAACAAGCTTTCCAGAAGTATATTGAAGAACATCATTATACTGATATGGGATTATTAGTTGCTTTTTCTGGAAAAGTAAATCTTGATGATGAAAATGAATTTACAGAAGCTTCAATCAATGGTATTAGCGAAGATAGAACAGCACGTGAATTTAATAAGAAAGATTATCGTTTCTTATTAGTAGCTAACAAGTATCAAGTTGGCTTTGATCAACCAAAATTGACGGCAATGTATGTGATGAAAAAGATTGCTGGTGTAAATGCCGTACAAACTTTGTCACGCCTTAATCGTATTTGCCCACCATATGAAAAGACGCCATTTGTGTTAGATTTTGCTAATAGTTATGCAGATATTGAAAAAGCATTTGCGCCATACTACACTACAACTTTGTTAGCTGACACAGTTAATAAGCAATTAGTTTATAATATAGTTGAAAAAATTGAAGGTTTCTATGTAATTGATCCAATGAGTGTAGAAGGTGCAAACTTAGTCTTACATAAAGCACGTATTGAAAGTAGAGATAAAAAGAAATTGAATTTCTACTTTGGTGCGACTGAAAAGAAAATCAAAGAATTAGATGAAGTTACTCAACGAGAAGTCATTGTAACTTTGCGTCGCTTTGTTCGCTGTTATGAATTCTTATTGCAAGTTTCTAGTTTAGATGATGTAGAGTTACAAAAAATGTATAATTATATTTCTTATTTATTGAAATATGTTAATATTAGTCGACCAGGGCAAGGTTATGACTTAGCAGGTAAGATTAAAGCAAGTAATTTTGCTCAAAAGCAGACAGGAAGTCATACAAAAGGGACTAAACGATCTAATCCAGAGGTTAAACTGCCCATGGCTGATGAGATTGAACTTGGTGAAGATAAGAAAAAGAAATTGTCTGCAATTATTGAAGAGATTAACCAAGCAACTGGCTCAAACTTTGATAAAGATATTGCGGTTAAGTCGATGCTACAGTTACGTGATTTAATGATGAAGTCAGGTGATTTGCGTAGTAGTGCTAAGAATAACAGCGAGCAAGACTTTGAACTTTCTTATTTCGATCGAATTGATGATATGTTGATTGAAGGATTGGAGCATAATAAGGAATTCTTTACTTTGTTACTGAATAATAATAATTTGAAGAAAGAGGTTCTTGGAACGTTTGCTTCAGAGATTTATGATTCGTTGAGAGAAGGGAGTATAATTAACAACAATATTTAATCGGTAGATAAGCTATTATAAAAAACTTTTTTGTAAAGAGACTAAGTAGTTGTATGATATTCATGACAAAGTTGGTTATAGTGAAATAAAATACAGTTTTTATCAAAATTATTTTATGTTGATGTATGAAGAAAAAACAGAGTATGTTAGGGTTACTTCTAAGTTTAAGGCTAGTGGGAGGATATATTTAATGAAACTAGTAGAAATGAGTATTGTTAATTACAGGCAATTTAAAAAAGCAGACATATCATTTGATGATGGAATCACTGTATTGGCAGGAGCTAATAATAGTGGTAAAACATCACTTATAACATTGATAAAGAATGTATTTAATGATGAAAAAAACGTATATTGTGAATCGGATATTCCAGCAAAGAACATGCAGGATTGGATTAATCGAGTTTATCCAATATTTGAAAGATTTTTCTTAGCTGATTCAGTTATCGAAAAAATAGATGAAGATTTAGTAGAGTATATTCTACCCAAGAATGAAGAGGTACATCCAATATGTATAGATACTACTAGATTAAGAGTTCATGTATCGTATAATCCGGAAAAAGACGACATAAAACTATTTGCAGATTATATTATGGATTTAGATGAAGATATGCATGATTTTTTCTTTGAGTATTATTATGAGATTAAAAGGCCAAAATTTATTAGAGTAATTTCTAAAGAATTTGAAAAGTTAAAAAAGAGATTTAAGGAAATTCAGAACTATAAAGTGAATGATTATACGGATGAAAAGATAAAACATAATATTGAGCTAAAAGAAAGATATCTAAAGCAAAGAATAGTTACGTTATATGTCAATTCAATTGTTCCAACATGCTATTTTTGCGATGAAAAGTATGAGAATAGATGCCAAATGGATGATGTAAAGCAGTTTAGGAATCTATTTAACTTTTGCTTTATTAAAGCAAGTAGACCTTTAGATGATGATTTATCAGACCATTCTCATTCGATCAGTAAACAGATGATTAAAATGGCTAAATTAGATGGAGAATGGAATGAATTGATAGATAAATTACCTGATGAAATTTTAAAGCCTATTCAAGACAAAGATATCAGTAAGAAGGTTCAGGAAACGTCGCTAAATTCATTAAAAGAGACAATTATGGCTATTGAAGAAACCAATGGTGGGAGATCAGGTGAATTGATGTTGGATATGCTTGTTACAGAAGAAGATATTAGTGATTTACTTCAAAGGATCACAATGGCTACGTATTGTGTCGATGGTTATTTCCTAGGTGAAGAATCACAAGGATTAGGCTATAGCAATATGATATATATACATCTTCAGTTAAATGAATATGAAAATAGTAAAGATAGCTGTAAGGTAAATGTTTTCTTTGTTGAAGAACCAGAATCACATATGCATCCTCAAATGCAGCAAGTATTTATCAAATATCTCATTGAACATTATAAAAATGGTATTCAAGGATTAATTACAACACACTCAAATGAAATGGTGCGAGTTGCTGGGATAAAACATTTACGTGTTATTAGAAAAACAGATAGTTTTTTAAGTGAGCTCCATGATCTTTCGAAATTAATCAATGAATTACAAGAATCAAGTAATTCAGAGGATAAGCTATTAGCCAATTTCTATGATTGGTTTTTTGAGATTGGTTATTCTGAACTTATATTTGCAGATAAAGCTATTTTTTATGAAGGAGATACAGAACGATTATATATCAGAAAGCTTTTAACATTAAAAAAATATGAAAAGCTAAAGCAACAATATATTGCTTATATTCAGGTTGGAGGGGCATATGCAAAAAATTATCAAAAAATGATAGAGTTGTTAGGTATCAAATCATTAGTCATTACTGATATAGATTATTCTAAAGATGCAGAAGTAATAGATGAGATAGAAAGTTCTGAAATAACTAATGCGACAATAAAGGCGTTCTATAGGATTGATAACCCTGAGAGCAATCCAACAGTTAAAGATCTATATGAATGGAAAAATAAGAATAAGAATATTATAAGTAATGGGTTGATTTATACTTGCTTTCAAACTAACAATGATGGTTATTCTAGGACTCTTGAAGAAGCGATGCTTTCGAAGTATTTCTCGATTGATGTTACTACAAGTCTTACCAAAAGAGAATGGATAGAAAAAAAAGAAAATTCAAAACTAAAATTTGTTATTCCAACTAAAGGAATAGAAGAAGAAAATTCTATCAAGTTGCGAGATATTTTAAAATCGACATCTAGTTCAAAAACAAATTTTATGTATTCTGTAGTACTTAATGAAAAGGTAGAAAAAACTGAGCCTAATTATATTCAAGGAGGTTTGGAATGGTTGATGAAGTAGAGAATATTTATCTTGTGAATGCGCCTGCTGGAAGTGGTAAAACTACATGGATCCGTAAACAGGTTGAAAAACATTTGCTTGAAAATGATGACGATAATATTTTATGTATAACATATACAAATCGAGCTGCAGAAGAATTGGGAAGGGATATAAAGTCTAATAGAGTTTTTTTTGGAACAATTCATAGTTTTATAAGTAACTATATGGGAAGTTTTTTTGGACATAAAGAGATAATTGATCTATATTGGGAACTATACGAGGAGAAAATAGCACAAAGAATTGCTAATGTTGAAAACAAGAAACATGTTTCAATTAGTAATGAAAGATATATAGAAAAATACGGAGTACTGGACATGGAAACAGTGCACTCAAATTTGAAGAAGATAAGTTATGGTGAAACTCAATTCACATCGTTGTATTATGGATTATTAAGCCATGATGACTTACTATCGTTCACCAAGAAGGCAGTTGAAAGATATCCTGTTATTCTTAAAAAAATTCGTGACAAATATCAACTTGTTTTTATAGATGAGTACCAGGATACAAATGCGGATATTCTTAAATTGTTTTATTCATCGATGGTGTCAGGTAAGGGAAAGTTGTATTTATTAGGTGACAAAATGCAACAAATATATAAGAACTACGATGGGAGCTTTGAAGATACTTTCAATATATTGAATAAGTCTACGAGACTAGATGTTAACTATAGAACGACTCCGTATATTGTCAATATTTTGAATGCTATATACAATGATAAATCATTACAACAATATCCTTATGATAAAAATTTAGATAGTCAAATGTTGTTTAAGCCTAAGGTTATTTTTACAAATGATAGAGATAAGACAGTTAATATATTTACAAAGAAAAATAAAGGTACCTTGGTTCTGTATTTAACAAATAAAGAACGTTTTTATGGTATTGGTGTAAAAAAACTTTATGAGTCATTTAATAAAATACCTAAGTATCAATTTACAGGGAAGTATAGTGTTGTTGATGTGCTTACAAAGGAAGAGGTTTGGAATCAAGATATTCTTTTGAGTATAATTTTTTTACTCATTGATATTTGTGATTATTATATTAATGGTAAGATAGGAAACATTTTTAAGATAACGCGGAACAATGAAAAAATTTTTAATAGAAAAGTTTTTTCAATACGATTCCATGCTGATAAAAAAGCATTGCATGATAAATTAGATAATTTAATTGCTATTTACCAAGAAGAAGGAACTACTATAGGTTCATTCCTTAAGAGTTGTTGTGATAATAGACTTATAGAAGAAGAGTACTATGGAGAAATTATTGAGGATGATGACTATGCTTCCGCATTGGAGGTTACGCTATCTGAAATATTAATTTTAAGGAATTTTTTAGAAAATCCATATATTTCGACGCAACATGGTGTTAAGGGAGAAAGTCATGATACTGTTCTGTTTGTGGCGGAAAATAATTCTAAAATACCTATAGTGAATATGAGCAAATTCTTTGATCTATGGAGTAAAGTGAATGTAGTTCTAAGAGATTTTGATAATTTTTATTATGCTTATTTAAAAATGATTAAGAGTATTGAAAAGAAATGTGGTATGAAAATATCAAAGATAAATTCGAATGATTATAGAAAAAATGAAACATTTATTTCAGAAAAAATATCAAAATTTAACGAGATATATTATGATAATGACTATTATATTGTACTTTTAAAAGATAAATTTGATAAGTATTTTGTTAAAAAGAATAACAAAAGTGCACAAGAATGCTTGAAAGAGAATGCAGTTTATGGTGCTTTGGTTGCTTATCGACTTTTTTATGTTGGATGTTCTAGAGCACGTAAAAATCTTGCAATTGTAATTAACAATGCTGATGTAGTTGCTTTTGAAGAACGATTAAAGAACAAATTTAAAGATATTGGTTTTGAAATTGAGGAAATTTAAGGGAATATAACTAAGATGTGTCAAGTTAATTTAGTAAATAAAACTTCGAAAGAAGATGATATTAATACGGTTAATCATACCGCGGTAGATAAATCAGTTAATGATGCTAATAGTATATTAAGCTATATTTAATTTTTGAATAATATTATCTGGATATGGATAATGAATAGCTCTATGAAATTTATGTCGTTTTTCATAGAGTTTTTATTTTGGAAAAATTTATAGCTTCTAAATACTTGTAATTAATGTTACGGCAAAAGATATTTTTTACACTATATGTTATAACTTGTAAAACCCAAAGCACCATCAATAATTATGTAGTAAAATAAAGAAGTAAAACAATAATTTTAAATGACGAAGGATGATATTTGAATATTTACTATCTCTAAGGTATAGGAAGTGAGACTATGGCAACCTTTATTGTAGGAAATACTAAGAAAGTATTTAATTTTGGTACAAGTAAAGTTTGGGACTTTTCTGAAGCGTATAGGAATGCAAGCGATGGCGATGTAATTCAATTCCAAGCAGGAACTATAATAAATTTAGGACAAAATAGATTTACAATTGAGAAAAATCTCAGCTTTGTTGGTGATATGAAAGATGACGGAAGTTTAACTACATCTATCAATGGGACTATCTTAGTTACTAAAGGATATCAAGTTTCGTTTGAAAAAATGATTTTGAATGACAATATTGATAGAACTGTAGTTACTGTTAATGGTGCAAATGTCGTTTTAAATCAATGCATTATGCGCAATTTTAGTAATACTAATAAAAAAGTTTTATTGTATGCTAACGATAATGCACAAGTGAAAATTATGAACTCCATAGTAGATACATCTGATCAAAAAAGATGGGATACAATTAAGACTTATCAAGCAAATTTGGTAATTGAAAATACAACACTTGATAAAGTTGCGATTTGGGTATCCGAAAATAGTAATTGTAAATTAACTAGGGTTGAAAGTAGTAGAATTCGCAGTACAAATGCAGTATATGCAATTAGATCTAATGTAGAGATTGAAGACTCAAAAATAATTAACGATGGTATAGACGGAGAAAATAAGTACCCAACTGTCTTTTTAAATCAATCTAGTTTAAAATCACGTAATTCAACTTTAGGTAATCAAGATGAGGTAGAAAGTGTTCATTTAGAAAAACATTCTGTATTTGAATCAAATAATGATTACATATATAAACTAGCAGCATATAGCAGTCAAGTATTTTTAAGTAATGCGACAATACAGTTGATTTTATTGTTGACCAATCGTTCTTCAGGTTATGCAAATAGTGTACATTTTAATGAACATTCAGAAAGTATAATTAACATTCTAAGTACAGATGAATCTGTGTTATACATAAAAAATGCAGTATTTGAGGAGATAATTGATCCTAATGTCAGAGTAGACAATGAAGCTTTTGCTGCTATTGATAAAATTGATTTTGTAAATGGTAATCCAGATGATATTTTGATGGAAGCTAAAAACGGCGGTAAGTTAGTTTATGATGGACAACGTGATCAAAAATCAACATCAGAAAATGAAGAATCAGTAGGAGATACAGATAATAAGACTCAAAGTGAAGATTCAAATGTAGCATTGGAAAAATTAAATAGCTTGATTGGCTTAGATAAGGTTAAGAAACAAGTTAAAGAGTTTATTAACTTGAACATTATCAACCAAAAGCGTAAAGAACAAGGACTTCAAGTAGTTAATACTAGCATGCATTCATTGTTTTTAGGTAATCCAGGTACAGGTAAAACAACCGTAGCACGAATTATAGGAGATGTTCTTTATCAAAAACAAGTAATCAGTCGACCAGATGTGATTGAAGTTTCACGTGCAGATTTAGTAGCTGAATATGTTGGCCAGACTGCATCAAAAACTAGAGAAGTATTAAAATCGGCTTTAGGTGGAATTCTCTTTATAGATGAAGCATATACTTTAAGCAATGGTGGAGAGAATGATTTTGGGCGTGAAGCTATTGATGAAATTTTGAAATTTATGGAGGATAATCGCGATGATATTATGATTATTTTTGCAGGTTATCCAAAAGAAATGAAAAAGTTCCTCAAGATGAATTCAGGTTTGAAGAGCCGTATTCCAAACGTGTTTGATTTTGAAGATTATACTGCTGATGAAATTGTAAGAATTGGTTTATTTGACCTGAAGAAACGAAATTACACTGTTAATGAATTGTATTACGAAAAGGAACTTAAAGATTACTATGACAAAGAAAATGATCATAGTAATGGGCGTTGGATCCGCAATGTCAACGAAAAAATTATGAAAGCTCAGGCATTGCGCTTGGCAGAGAGCGATAATATAAGCGTAGATTTACTTCAAGAAATAACGCAAGATGACATTAACCAAGTTGTAAATAAAGATTTAGAAATAAATTCAGCCGACGACGCTTATGCTAAGCTTAACTCATTGATAGGTCTAGAAAAAGTTAAACAACAAGTTTCTAAATTTATTAATATGAGTGTTATTAATAATAAGCGTAAAGAGCAAGGGTTAGCAACTTCTGCGGTAAGTTTACATTCGCTATTTTTAGGTAATCCAGGTACAGGTAAGACAACAGTTGCTCGAATTATGGGACAAATTTTGTTCCAAAAGGGAGTTATCCGTAAACCCGAATTAGTTGAAGTTTCCAGAACAGATTTGGTAGCAGAATACGTTGGTCAAACAGCCCCTAAGACTAGAGATGTGTTAGAATCTGCCTTAGGAGGAGTCTTATTTATAGACGAAGCATACACTTTAAGCTCAGGTGGAGGTAATGATTTTGGACGTGAAGCTATTGATGAAATTCTGAAATTCATGGAAGATCATCGCGACGACATCGTAATTATCTTTGCAGGTTACACCAAAGAAATGGATCAATTCCTTAAGATGAACTCAGGTTTGAAGAGTCGTATTCCAAATGTTTTTGACTTTGAAGATTATACTGCTGATGAAGTTGTGCAAATTGGCTTATTTGATCTATCAAAGAGACAATACATTTTAGAAAATGAAGACACATATTCAGAAGTAGTAAAAGATAGTTACGAAAGTACTAATGATCATAGCAATGGGCGTTGGATCCGCAATGTTAACGAAAAATTGATTGCAATCCAGGCTGAAAGATTAGCAAGTAGTCCAAATGATATGAATGATATAGATATGCTGAAAACAATTACTGAAGAGGATTTACTTAAGTTTAAAGGATAGTGAATTTCTCAATAAACTGTGTTAAAATGTAAATTGAATTACATGTGAGATATCATTGTGGCAATTTGAAATTAATTAATAACCTTTGCTAGAAATATTTTTAAGGATAAAAAATGTGTTCCCCATATCTGGTGGGGGTGATCCTTATATGTTTTAGTTAAAGATGGGTGTTCCCCATTTTATGGGGGATAATTGCTACAAAGCTTAGTAATTGAATAATATTGAAAGATCTATCGGATAATTTTCTGGTAGGTCTTTTTATTTGAAAGCAAGATATTTCTAAAAGAATTAAAGCCGTAGTAACATGATAGTGTACAATTAAAAATTAGATAAAAAGAAGTGATCTTATGAAAAAATTATCAGATGAAGTTGTATTTAAGCATGGAGCGGTAATTAAAAATCGCATGGTTCAACCACCAATGCTTACTAATAGTGGAATGAATGGCGAGGTTAGTGAAGATACTCTCAGTTATTGGAAGGCACGTTCTAATTCTGCTGGTTTAGTAATTACAGAATATAATTATGTCAGTGAAAATGGTGGTCCTTCAATGACATGGGCTGACAATCGAACACAGTTAGCAATTTATGATGATAAATTTTTACCTGGTTTGATAAAATTGGCTCAAACAATGAAAGAACATGGCAATAAAGCCTTAGTTCAATTAGCTCATACTGGACGCGAAGCAAACTATCGTGCACATCTTGGATTGCCTGTGTATGCTCCAACCACTGCTGATTATTCATTTTTACCATACGAAGTAAAAGGATTTACCACAGAACAAGTCGAACAAGTAGTTAAAGATTTTGGTGCAGCTACTAAGCGTGCAATCGAAGCTGGCTTTGATGGGATTGAAATCCATGGGGCTAACCACTACTTAATTCAACAATTCTTTTCAAGGTTCTCAAATAAGCGTACAGATAAGTGGGGAGAAGCTGATAGTTTCCCCACTAGCAGTAGCTGAAGAAGTGTTTAAAGTTGTTAAAAAATACGCACCACAAGATTTTATTGTAGGTTATAGAATTAGTCCTGAAGAAATAAATGGGGATAATATAGGATATACTTGGCGTGAATCAACTGAATTAATTGGAAAATTAACGAAGAAATTCGACTTTGATTATGTTCATCTATCACTTCCTGTATATGATGCCCGTCCTAGTGATTCAGATAAAACATTTGCTGAATTATTCAAACCATATCTAGGTGACGGGACCAAATTAATAATTGTTGGTGGAGTAATGGATAAGCAAGCTGCAGAGGATGCTTTAAAATATACAGACTTAGTGGCCGCTGGTCGTGCTCAAATAATCGATGCTAATTTTGCTAGAAAAGTTGTTACTGGTGAAGGTAGTATTATTAGCGAAATAACAGATGAAGAAGAACTACAACAAAAATTCACTCCAGGATTACGAGAAGTTTTTGATAAAGAAACTAAGCGACCTAATTTTGCTAAAAAAGCGTTTGGCGAGCTTGATTATGATAAAGCTCTAAAATATTAGAATATAAATACCGGTAAATGTATCTTAGGTAATTAGCCTAAAAATATATTTACCGGTATTTTTACATACAATGATTAGTTAAATGGATCCCAAGTATATTTAGCACGTTGACCACCGATTAATTTAGGACGTGAACGCAGGAATGTGACATGAGCTTTACCAATTTCAGTAACACTTGTTCTAACGGGAATTTGTACAAATTTTACATGCATACCAATAGAAGTATCTCCAATATCCATACCAGCTTTTGCAGTGATATGTTCAACTTCTACTGGATTATCAAAAGCTTCAAATGCTGCGATTTGACCAGCACCACCAGCATGTAGAGACGGATAAACTGTGACAATTTCCAAATTATTCTTTTCAGCAACACTTTCTTCAACAACTAAAGCACGGTTCAAATGTTCACAACCTTGAACTGCAAGATGTACACCTATTTCTTTAAGGCGATCATTGATTGTATTTACGACTGTGCGACCGATATCAATATTTGAATGCTTACCAATATGTTGTCCTTGTATTTCACTAGTACTCATACCTAGTACAAAAATATCATCTTTTTTTAAATTAGCTTGTTCAAGCAACTCATTAAGTGCTTGTAAAGTTTTTTCTTTGATTTCAGTTAATTCCATTTTCTCACCACCAATAATTGCTATATGTCCTATTATAACGCAAGTTTGAGAAAAAATATTATTCAATAGATTGTATACTATATATAGTGTGATATTTTATTTTTTGACACTATATATTGTATTAAGCGGAGTTAACGTGTAATATATATAGTGTACTTAAAGAGAGGAGAATGTTCTATGTTGGATTTAAAAACAGATAAAAATAATATAAAAATAATAAAAGAAGTACCAAGTTACTTCGTTAAAAGAGATGGAGCAAAATTTTCCTTTGCTTTATATAAATTAAAATTAGTACTAAATGCAATGGATTTATCGGGTAAGATCCAAGAAAATGTAATTAGTGGAATACTAAATAAATTAGTAGGAAAAGACGAAGTAAGTGCACAGGAAGTGGCAACTGCTTTTGTAGATACGCTAAAAGAGCTAGATTTAGATGATAAAGCTCAAGCTTACATAGAATATCGTAAACAAGATGAAGAAAAATGGGAAGAACAAACAAATCCAACAGAGAGACTAGCTAGACTTCAAGGAAAGGATCCAAGTTTAGTTCACGAAAATGCTAACAAGGATAGTAAAGTTTTTAATACGCAACGTGATTTAACAGCTGGAACTGTTGGAAAGACACTAGGCTTGAAGATGATGCCTGAACACGTTGCTAAGGCTCATTTACGTGGTGATATTCATTATCATGACTTGGACTACACACCATGGAGTCCCATGACTAATTGTTGCTTAATTGACTTTAAAGAAATGTTGACCCATGGATTTAAGATTGGTAATGCAGAAGTGGAAAGCCCTCATTCTATTCAAACTGCAACAGCACAAATGGCACAAATCATCGCCAACGTTGCTTCTTCTCAATATGGTGGTTGTTCTGCTGATAGAATTGATGAAGTTTTAGCACCATTTGCGATGAAGAATTATCACAAGCACTTGAAGGAAAGTGAAGAATTTATCACTGATGAGGATAAAATCAAGGCTTTTGCAGTTAAAAGAACTAAAAAAGATATTTATGATGCGATGCAAGCATTAGAGTATGAGATTAATACACTATTTTCATCACAAGGTCAAACACCATTTACTACTTTAGGTTTTGGCTTGGGAACGTCATGGGTTGAAAGAGAAATTCAAAAATCAATTTTGAGAATTAGAATTGCTGGATTGGGTAAAGAAAAGAGAACTGCTATTTTTCCAAAGTTGGTTTTCACAATCAAGAAAGATGTAAATTTGAAGCCTGAAGATCCTAACTACGACATCAAAGAATTGGCAGTTGAATGTGCTACTAAGAGAATGTATCCTGATGTTTTAATGTACGACAAGATTAAAGAGTTAACAGGTAGTTTCAAAGCGCCAATGGGTTGTCGCTCATTCTTGCAAGGTTGGAAGGATGAAAATGGTCAAGAAGTTAACTCTGGACGGATGAATTTAGGGGTAGTAACAGTTAATTTACCAAGAATAGCTTTAAAAGCTAATGGAGATAAAGATCTATTTTGGCAAATTTTTGATGAGGAAATGCAAGTTGCTAAATCCGCATTAGTTTTCAAGGTTAAACGAGTATTGGATGCTAGTCCTGAAAATGCACCTATTTTGTATCAATTTGGTGCTTTCGGCAAGAGATTAAAACCAGATGGAAATGTAGATGAACTTTTCAAAAATGGTAGAGCAACAGTTTCTTTGGGATACATTGGTTTGTATGAAGTCGGAACAAGTTTCTATGGTCCTGATTGGGAAAATAATCAAGAAGCTCATGACTTTACTTTACAAATTGTTAAAGAGCTAAACTTAAGATGCAAAGCTTGGTCTAAGGAATATAATTATCACTTTAGTGTTTATTCAACTCCAAGTGAATCATTGACAGATCGTTTCTGCAAATTAGATACAGAAAGATTTGGTAAGGTAAAAGACATTACAGACAAAGAATACTATACAAATAGCTTCCACTATGATGTAAGAAAGCATCCATCTCCATTTGAAAAATTGACTTTTGAAATGGATTATCCTAAGTATGCTTCTGGTGGATTCATCCATTACTGCGAATATCCTAACTTGAGACAAAACCCTAAGGCACTCGAGGCTGTGTGGGACTGGGCTTATGATAAGATAGGTTATTTAGGAACTAATACTCCAATTGATAAATGTTATAAGTGTGGATTCCAGGGTGAATTTAAACCAACAGCACGTGGTTTTGAATGTCCTAAGTGTGGTAATCATGATCCTAAGACATGTGATTGTGTAAAGAGAACTTGTGGTTACTTAGGTAATCCTCTACAAAGACCAATGGTACATGGTCGTCACGTTGAAATAGCATCACGTGCTAAAAATTTAATGAATGGAATGGCAGAAGATGAACAATAATGATTCGATTCGTATAAGTGTTGGTGGAGATACAGTCTTTGTTAATAAGGATGATTTTAAAGTAGGTAATAGAGAATCAAAAAATAAGCAAAGAAGACGAAAAAGAGGCCCTCGTAATCCACAACCTAAAGAATGGTTAGCAAGTAATTTAAGTCAAATGAAGATTGCAGATTATAAACCATTTAATTTTGTTGATGGTGAAGGGATTAGATGCAGTTTATATGTCAGTGGGTGTATGTTTGCTTGCCCAGGTTGCTATAATAAAGCTGCTCAGAATTTTAATTATGGAACACCATATACCCAAGAACTTGAAGATCGAATTATTAAAGATTTAGGTGAGAGCTACTGCCAAGGATTAACTTTATTAGGTGGGGAACCATTTCTAAATACGCAGGTTTGTTTGAAATTAGTTAAAAGAATAAGAAAAGAATACGGTCACGAAAAAGATATTTGGTCTTGGTCTGGTTATACTTGGGATGAGTTAATGCAAGAATCCGAGGATAAGTTAGAATTGTTATCTAATTTGGATATTTTAGTTGACGGTAGATTTGAGCAAGATTTGATGGATTTAACTTTACAATTTAGAGGAAGTTCTAATCAAAGAATTATTGATGTACAAAGATCACTTAAGGAAGGCCAAGTTGTAATTTGGGATAAATTGACGAAATAAATAAAAACTTAATTTTTATATAAGCTTATATATATAGATATTTGAAATTAAGAATACTTGATACAATTATACTAATGTAATTAAGATGAATGTTTACAAAAAGTTAATTAATATTTTTTGTAAAAGATATTTATTTTTTGGGCAATATGTAGTAAAATAAATACGTGGTTAATTATATTGTAGTACATTGAGGTAGGTCCTTAATTTAGAAAAGAGGCGTTTCATAGATGGTTACACTTTATACATCACCAAGCTGCACATCCTGTCGTAAGGCTCGTGCATGGCTAGAAGAACATAATATTCCATTTGAAGAAAGAAATATTTTTTCTAATCCTTTGAATGTTGATGAAATTAAACAAATTCTACAAATGACAGAAGATGGAACTGAAGAGATTATCTCTAAACGTTCTAAGATTTTTCAAGATTTAGATATTGATTTAGATGAGTTACCATTACAAAAACTTTATACATTAATTCAAAAGAATCCAGGTTTGCTTAGAAGACCTATCATAATGGATAGTAAGAGACTTCAAGTTGGATATAATGAAGACGAAATCAGAAGATTCTTACCAAGAGATGTTAGAGCTTTAGAATTACAAAGAGCACAAGCATTGGTGGATTTGTAAGAATTAATCAATAATAAGTAAGGAAATGACAAATTGTGTTTTTAAAAGAACATGATTTGTCATTTTTTGTTGCATAATACTTACTTTTTATTAGTAAAATAAAAATATATATGATACAATCTATTTGAATTTGAACTAGGAAGAGGGTTATTTAGATGCAAGAATTTAAAAATATAATCATTGGATTTGGAAAAGGTGGAAAAACTTTAGCTAAGAATTTAGCTGCTAAAGGAGAGTCGGTTTTAGTAGTAGAAAAGTCTAAGAAGATGTATGGTGGAACATGTATTAATATTGCTTGTTTACCATCAAAAAACTTGATCATTAATGCTCAACGTGGAATTAAATTTGAAGATGCTGTCAAGCAAAAAGATGAAATGACAACAGCTTTAAGAAATAAGAATTATCATATGGTCGCAGATGAAGAAACGGCAACAGTTTTAGATGGAACAGCTAAATTTGTTGATAACCATACGATTGAAATTGTTTTGGACAGTAGTGAAAAGACTAAAATTAAGGGTGAAAGAATCTTTATCAATACTGGAGCTACTCCGATAATTCCACAAGTTAAAGGTTTGAAAGAAAGTAAGTATATTTTAGATTCAACAGCAGCTATGGATCAAAATTCTTTACCAAATGAATTAGTAATTTTAGGTGCTGGTTATATTGGTATGGAATTTGCTTCAATGTTTGCTCGTTATGGTGCTAAAGTAACAGTTTTAGACACTAACGAAAAATTCTTAAAGCGTGAAGATGATGACATATCAGAAATGATTTTTAATGACTTAATTCAAGATGGTATTGAATTTAATTTGGGAGTAAAAGTTGTAGAAGTTAGAGATCTATCTGATAAAGTGGAAATTGTTTACGAAATTAATGGTCAAAAAAGAACTGTTAAAGCAGATAAATTATTGGTAGCAACTGGAAGAAAGCCAGTAACTGAAGGTCTAGGATTAGAAAATACTGATATTAAACTAGATGAACGTGGGGCAATTAAAGTTGATGATTATTTAAGAACAACTGCAGAAAATGTATGGGCAATTGGTGATGTCAAAGGTGGACCTCAATTTACTTACATTTCTCTAGATGACTTTAGAATCATTTTTGACCAACTTTATGGAAAAGGTGAAAGAAAAGTTAGTGATAGAAAGTTAGTTCCTTATAGTGTCTTCACTACACCAGCACTATCTAGAGTTGGTTTAAATGAAGTGGAAGCTAAAAATAAGGGAATTGAGTATAAGCTATTTAAATTGGCAGCTACTTCCATTCCAAAGGCTAAAGTAATAGGAAATACTCGTGGAATGTATAAAATCTTAGTAAATCCAGATACAAAAGAAATTTTAGGTGCGACAATTTACGGTGAAGAATCATATGAAGTCATTAATTTAATTGCATTGGCGATGAAAGCTAAGTTACCATATACAATGTTAAGAAATCAAATTTACACTCATCCCACAATGTCAGAAGCATTAAATGATGTATTAAAAGGTTAATTGAATAACAAAAAAGTCCTACTTTAATCGGCCATAAGATTAAAGTAGGACTTTTTGACTAACGGATAAAGCCTAATTTAGCCATTAATACTTTATACCAAACTTGTTTAGATTTATCTTTGACAACTTCTTTTTCACTCTTAATAGCATTCTTTAATGGCAATAAATACTTCTTGTACAATCTATTGTTTGAAATCCAGTTATGGAATCTAGGAGAAAACTTAGACGTAAAGTAAATTGATAAAAGAAAGAATGGTACTTGAGGGATTACTGGTAAAGCTAGACCGACTAATCCTAAGACAAAAAAGAAAATTGCAAGTACTAACCAAATTCCTCTTAAAACAAAACGCATAAAATGTCTCCTTTGCTATCATTTACAAAAAGTATAGCATAAAATAATGATAAAGTGGTTAAAGATTATTTTAAGAAAATTTATTAATTTGTGCAAAACAGAACAAATTATTTTTTGTTAAAACGAATATTCATAATTAACTTCTTAGATTATAAATGCTTTATTTATAAGTGTTTTTAGACTACATATAAAAATATTTTATAGAGTCTATAACATTTGACTATATGAATATGTGAATTGTATCATTAATGTTGAAAGTGATTTCTTAATATTTACTTAAGGAGTGGATTAATTATGTCAGAATTTCGCATTGAAGAAGATACATTAGGAGAAGTAAAGATTCCTAAGACTGCACTCTGGGGACCACAAACAGAACGTAGTCGTAACAATTTTCCAACTGGACGCTTTATGCCAATTGAAATAATTCGTGCTTTACTTCAAATTAAAAAGGCAGCTGCACAGTCAAATATGGAATTAAACCAGATTAGTGAAGCAAAGGGAAAGTTAATTGTTGAAAGTATCGATACTTTACTTGCTTTAAGTGATGAAGATCTTCGTAAAGATTTTCCATTAAAAGTTTATCAAACAGGTTCTGGTACTCAAACAAATATGAACTGTAATGAAGTAGTAGCTCATCAAGCTGCAAAATTAAATCCTGAACTTGAAATTTTACCTAACGATGATGTTAATAAAGGCCAAAGTTCTAATGATATTTTCCCAACAGCAATGAACATTGTAGCTGCAGATGCAGTAGCTAAGTTGGAAGAATCTGCACAACACTTGATTGATGAATTAAAGAAAAAACAAGAAAAATATTGGAGAGTAGTTAAGATCGGACGTACTCATTTACAAGATGCTACACCATTAACTTTTGGTCAAGAAGTATCTGGCTGGGTATCAGCTCTAGAACATGATCTTGAATACTTAAAACAATTAGACGGTACACTTTTAGAATTAGCAATGGGTGGTACTGCAGTAGGAACAGGTTTGAATGCTGCTCCTGGATTTGCTGATGTAATTGCTGAAAAAGTTGGTAAAGTATACGGACATGAATTTACAGCTAAAAGCAATAAATTCTATGGATTATCCCATCACTCTAACTTAAATGTAGTGCATGGAGCAATGAAGACTTTAGCAGATGACTTGATGAAAATTGCTAACGACGTTCGTTTCTTAGCTTCAGGTCCACGTGCAGGATATGATGAATTGAATATCCCAGCAAATGAACCAGGATCTTCCATTATGCCTGGTAAAGTAAACCCAACTCAAGCAGAAGCAATTACTATGGCTGTAGTTCGTGTTACAGGTAATGACGTTGTAGTTGGTATGGCTTCTTCCCAAGGTAATTTTGAAATGAATGTTTACAAGCCAGTATTAATTGAAGCATTCTTGGAATCAGCTGATTTATTAGCAGGAACAATGAGAGGTTTCGCAGATAAGATGATTAGTGGCTTAACTGTTAATGAAACTCGTATGAAAGAATTAGTAGATAATTCCTTGATGACAGTTACAGCTCTATCTCCACATATTGGATACCATGACAGTGCTAAGATTGCTCAAAAGGCAGATAAAGAAGGAACAACTTTACGTGAAGCTGCAATTGCATCAGGTAAGGTAACTCCTGAACAATTTGATGAATGGGTAGATCCATTGAAGATGACAAATATCGATCGATAAACTTTTAGGAGGATATATAATGGCTGAAAAATTTATTTTTGAACCATGGGATATTTCAAAATTACAAAGTAGTTATGATGTTGTGATCGTAGGTTCTGGTAGTACAGGCTTAACAGCAGCTATTCAAGCACATGAATTAGGTTTGAAGCCAGTTGTTTTAGAAAAAATGGAAAAATTCGGTGGTAATACTAATCGTGCTTCTTCAGGAATGAATGCTGCTGAAACTAACATCCAATTACATCATGGAATTGTTGATAATATGGATGACTTTTATAAGGAAACTTATAAAGGTGGTGGAAAGTTAAATGATCCAGAATTATTAAAATATTTCACTAGTCATTCAGCTCTTGCAATCGACTGGCTAAAAGATCATGGAATTGAATTAGACGAACTAACTTTCACTGGTGGTATGAGTAAAATGAGAACTCATCGCCCATCTAGCATGGCACCAATTGGAGCTTTCTTGATAAAGAACCTATTAAAGATTGCTCAAGATGAAAATTTACCAGTTTTCAATAATGTAACTGTTACAAAAGTTAATAAAGAAAATGGTCGAGTAAATGGTGTGACTGTAAAAACTAGCGAAGGTGAAAAAGTAATTAATGCCAAAACAGTATTATTAGCTACAGGTGGTTTTGGTGCTGCTCAAGATATTATCAAGAAATATCGTCCAGATTTAGCTAGCTACAAGACAACTAACCATCCCGGAGCTACTGGAGATGGAATTAAGTTAGCTGAAGAATTAGGTGCCCAAGTTGTACAAATGAATTTAATTCAAGTGCATCCAACTGTACAACAAGATACACCACATGCCTTCTTAATAGGTGAAGCTGTTCGTGGTGAAGGTGGTATTTTAGTAAATGGTGAAGGACAACGTTTTGTAAATGAACTTAATACAAGAAAAGTTGTTTCTAACGCTATTACTGCTTTGCCTGAACACAGTGCATACTTAATTTTTGATAAAGATATTCGCAGTCGAGTAAAAGCTATTGAATTCTACGATAGTATCGGCTTGGTAGAACATGGATCTGATTTGAAAGAATTAGCAGAAAAGATTAATGTTCCTGCAGATAAATTAGAAGCAACAGTTAACAACTGGAATCAAATGGTTGCTGCTGGTAAAGATACTGATTTTGATCGTAAAACAGGAATGGAAAGAAAGATTAGTGAAGCTCCATACTACGCTATTCATATTGCACCTGCTATCCATTACACAATGGGTGGAATCCATATCGACAGTCGTACAAGAGTTATAGATGGAAATGGTGATATAATTCCAGGTCTCTTAGCTGCTGGAGAAGTTGCAGGTGGTTTACACGGTAATAATCGTATCGGTGGTAACTCTATTGCAGAAACGGTTATTTTCGGTATACAAGCTGGACGCGAAGCATTTTTAGAAAAATAACAAATAAAGGTTGAGCAATAAAATCTCAACCTTTTTCTAAGGATTTGTAAATTAAGCAAATCCCCTACATAGAGAAGTTTGGAGAATTTTTTATGAAATCATTGGAAAAAGTTGATTATAAAAAGTTTATAGTCCCAGTTATAGTGGGCTTAATTATCTGGTTTGCAACTCCACTTAGACCAGTAGCGATTTCAGTTGCTGGTTGGCATATGTTTGCTTTGTTTGTTGCTACTATTATTGCATGTATTACACAACCTCTACCAATTGGTGCTGTTTCGATTATCGCTTTTGCTTTGGTAGTTTTAACAAGAACTGTACCAATGGAAAAGGCAATCGTAGGATTTGGTAATGCAAGTATTTGGTTGATTGCAATGGCATTCTTTATCGCCCGTGGCTTTATTAAAACAGGATTGGGTAGAAGAATTGCCTTGATATTTGTTAAGTTATTCGGTAAACGTACTTTAGGATTGGCTTATTCATTAATCGGGGTAGATTTGATTTTAGCACCAGCAATGCCTTCTAACACAGCACGTGCAGGTGGTATCATGTACCCAATTATTGAATCATTAGCCAAAGAATTTGACTCAGATCCTAAGAAGAAAACAGAAAGAAAAATCGGTTCATTTCTAATTTTTGCTGAATACCATGGTAATATGATTACTTCAGCAATGTTTATGACAGCGATGGCCGGAAATCCTTTAGTTCAAACTTTAGCTAAGAGTAATGGTGTGCATCTTCAATGGATGGATTGGTTCTTAGCTGGATTAGTTCCAGGTTTATTGTCATTAATTATCATTCCATTTATTATTTACAAGCTTTATCCACCTGAAATAAAAGAGACTCCAAATGCTAAGGAATGGGCAGATTCAGAATTAGAAAAAATGGGTAAAATAACAGTTCCTGAAAAAGTAATGATCGGAATCTTTATTTTCGCATTATTATTGTGGGTCTTAGGTAGTACATTAAAGATTGATGCTACTTTAACAGCTTTCATGGCACTTTCCTTATTGTTGATTACAGGTGTCTTAACTTGGAAAGATATTTTAAATGAAAGTGGTGCTTGGAACACATTGACATGGTTCTCAGTTTTAGTAATGATGGCTAGCCAATTAAATGAATTAGGTTTTATTCCTTGGTTGAGTAAGACAATTGCTGGTTCATTACATGGTATTAGCTGGTTCTTTATCTTGTTGATTTTAGTTCTAGCATTCTTCTATAGCCATTACTTATTTGCATCTTCAACAGCACATATCAGTGCGATGTACGGAGCTTTGTTAGGTGTAGCTGTATCTGCTGGTGTTCCAGGAATGTTAGCAGCTTTGATGTTGGGATTCTTTGGTAATCTTTGTGCATCTACAACACACTATGCTTCAGGTCCTGCACCAGTGTTATTTGGCTCTGGTTATGTAACACAATCTAAATGGTGGCAAATGAATGCTTTCTTAGGAATTATCTACATCGTTTTGTGGATGGTTGTAGGAACACTTTGGATGAAAGTTATAGGCATGTGGTAAAATACACAGTTGCTTTTAACGAAGATATAGATAAACTTAATATTAAAGAAAGGTTGATCTTTTTTGACAACCTTTTTTTATTTGAGAAATTTTGAGGTTTATACGATGAAAAATTTTGACATAGGAAAGATAAAGAAGATAACAAATCAAGGAAATTTATACTACGATTTTGATGAAGACATAGATAATGCAAGAAATTATGCTTTTACTAATTGTCGTAAATATAATAGTGATTATCAAATGAAAGGAGAAGCAGATCGAAATTTAATCTTAGATTTATTAGGAAGTTATGGAGAAAATTTCGTATTTAAATCAGGTTTTATTTGTGAATTTGGGTTTAATTTTCATGTTGGAAATAATGTTTTGATAGGTAATAATTTTAAATTAATAGATTGTAATAAGGTTTCAATAGGGGATAATGTTCAAATCGGAAATAATGTAGGAATATTTACTTCTAAACATGCTGAAAATCCTCAGTATCGTGCGGATTACTGGGTTAAAGATCTACCAATAACAATTGGAAATAATGTTGTCATTGAAGATGATGTTGTGATTGGTGGAGGAGTAACAATAGGAGATAATGTAATGGTTGAAAGAAATAGTGTAATTATTAAAGATGTACCAAGTAATTCTTTCGTTACTGGGAATCCACCGTGCATAAAACCGCTTAAATAATTGGTCTTACGCACTTGAAATCGCTTTAAATAAATAATATTATATATAGTGTAACCAGTTGAAGAAACGAGAGTGAGTTTTATGAGAAAAATTATTGTAATTAATTCTGGAAGTTCTAGTTTAAAATTCAAATTATTTGAATCCCCATCTAAAAATGTTTTGGCTAGTGGCCTTATTGAACGAATAGGGTTAGATGATTCGATTATTACAATTAAATATGGAGATAAGAAAAAACATCGTGAGGTTCAAGCAATAAAAGATCATACTGTTGCGGTTGATTTATTGCTACAATTATTAAAGAAACTAGATATAGTAACTGATCTTAACGAAATTAGTGCGGTAGGTCATCGTGTAGTTGCTGGTGGTGAATATTTCAAGAAATCTGTTCCTGTAGATGGTAATGTAATTAAGAAGATTGAAGATATTATTGAATTAGCTCCATTACATAATCCTGCTAACTTGGTTGGTATTAAAGTCTTCAAAAAGTTACTTCCAAATGCTTTGAGTGTAGTTGCTTTTGATACAGCATTCCATCAAACATTACCAGAAGAAAACTTTATGTACAGTACACCATATGATTGGTATAAAGAATACGGTGTAAGACGTTACGGAGCACATGGTATAAGTCATCGTTATGTATCTTTACGTGCTGCAGAATTAATGGGTAAACCTGTTGAAGACTTGAAGTTAGTAACTTGTCATTTAGGTGCAGGGGCTTCAATTACTGCGGTAAAGAATGGTAAATCATTCGATACTTCAATGGGCTTTACTCCATTAACTGGTATTCAAATGGCAACACGTTCAGGTGATGTGGACGTTTCTTTAGTAGCATATATGATGAAAAAGTTAAAAGTAAAATCTGTTTCTGAAATCCTGTATATGCTAAATAAAGAATCAGGATTTTTAGGTGTATCTGGTGTATCTTTGGATATGCGCGATGTTGAAGCAGCTGCAGCTAAAAACAACAAGAGGGCAGAACTAGCTATTAAGTTATTCTACAATGATATTGTTAAATATATTGGCCAGTATTACATGGAAATGAAGGGGATTGACGGTATCGTCTTTACAGCTGGTATTGGAGAAAATTCTCCAGAAACTCGAGAAGCAATAATGAATGAACTATCTTTCCTAGGAGTAACGGTTGATAAAGAAGAAAATGCTAAACGCGGGACAGAAGGTATTGTTTCGGGAAAAGATTCAAGTATTACAGTAATGCGTATTCCAACAGATGAAGAATATATGATTTGTTGCGATGTAGAAGCATTAATGAATAAATAATAAAATTTGATTATATAAAACAATAGGATTGAGATTATGAATTTTTCAAAATCTCAATCCTATATTATTTTGCCTTTCTTAATTTGATGAAGTAATATCCAATAATTGTTAAGCCTAAGAGAATAACAATTATTGTAGTAAAAGAATCAAAAACTGTAAGAATTTTTTCCCAAGATGCTCCAAGATAGTGTCCAGAGCAAATTAAAATAGTATTCCAAATAGCTGTTCCTAAAGAGGAAAGAATAATAAATTTTTTACAATCGAAATGTGTCATTCCAGCTGGAATAGAGATTAGACTTCTAATTACAGGAACTAGTCTACCAAAAAAGATTGCTTTACTACCGTGTTTTTTGAAGAAACTAATAGACTTGGCTATATCTTTATCGTTAAAGTGAAGTAATTGTCCAACTTTTCCAGATAATATTTTTTCCAGACGTTCAGCTGAAAGTAGATGCCCAGCTAGATATAATATTAAAGCACCTAAAACAGCGCCAATGGTAGATGCAACTATTACCCCCAGAATGTGTAATTCGCTATTTAAAGTTAAAAAACCAGCAAAGGTTAAAATAACTTCTGATGGAATAGGGGGGAAAATATTTTCAAGAGCAATCAGCAGTGCAATTGCCAAGTAACCGTATTGATTAATAAGCTCGGTAAGAACTGTTGTGTTCATGAAAACCTCCAATTAGTTATTGTTTTGTCCAAATAATCCCTTTATCCAATTGGTAAATTGTGTCCACCAATTCTCAGAATTATTTGTATCAGTATTTTCGTTACTGGAGCTATCATCTACAACACTAGAAGTGTCAGAGGATGAAGTTGTATTACTTGATTCGTTAGTGTTAGTATCTGTGTCTGTGGAATTATCAGATTTTTGTCCAAAAATACCTTTTATCCAATCAGTGAATTTAGCGAACCAGCCCTTAGCTTCTTCAGCTGTTTGACCAAATTTTTCACTGTTAGCCCAATTTTTTGCTTTATTCATCAAGTTACCAGTTGAGTTTTTTACATTATTAATCGTATCATCAACAGTGTTTACGTAAGTTTTACTTGATGAAATAGGAGCATTTTGAAATACTATCAAAGCATTAACGATTTGTGTAATTTGAGTTTGATTAGTTGTATCGGCGATGCCACGTTTTTCAAGTGCCTTATTTAACATATCTTGAATATCTTGTTTAGTTGCTAAATTACTAGAATCATCTTGTTTTTGCTGAGCAATTTGTTTTGAAACATCACCTACAGCTGCCATTAATTTTCCAGGATAACTTTTATCATCTTTATTAGCATCAATAGCAGATTGAGTAGCATCTAAAACGTTATTTGCAGCAGAAGTGTTTTCAGAATTGATATTTACACCGTCAGTAGCTAAAGCTTTATAAACACCTGTTAAAGCAGATTCACCAGATACAGCTCGGTTAGCAGTAACGACAATACTTACATCAGTTACACCAGCCATTTGAGCAACCATAGCATATTGCTGAGCAGTAACCTCAGTAATATTATTTTCACCATTATAATTCTTTATATTAACTTTAACCCCAGAACCTGGATCACCGGGAGCAATAGCAACAGAGCTAATCATAGCAGCGTTAGTTGTATTACTATTGTTATTAATATATTTACGGTAATCATCTGCTGTTGCCGTCATAGTTTTAAATGAAGAATCTGTTTGTAAAACATCATTTAAACTTGAGTAGATATCTGATGAGACTCCAGACCCGTAGACTACGTATGCAGAATTTAGAGTGTGTGTATTTGAGTTACTAGAATTTGAATTAGTTGTATCTGCAAATACAGAAATATTCTGTATAACAGGAACAACGGGACTAATAATAGTGGTGGCTATAATAGTTCCTGTTACAATTTTAATAATATTTTTTGATTTCATAGAAATACCCCTCCTAAATAAAGGAATAGTTTTATAATATAAATTATACCATGTATAAAAAGAAGATACCGTTTAAGAATTTGCAAACAATCTTAAATTAAAAGGGTAACTTCCCAGCTGGCACTAAAGTTACAGTAGGTGCTGACGGAACGGCTACAGTAACTTGCTTAGATAAGTCAACTGATACAATCAAAGGTAGCGATTTGGTACGTCCAGAAACTGACGTTGAGAAGATCACACCAAATGTTCCAGCAACCAAGGAACCAGTAGCAGATAACAGCAACTTAACTGAAACTGAAAAAGATCAAGTTAAGAAGAATGTGGAAGACGCTAATAAGGGTAACTTCCCAGCTGGCACTAAAGTTACAGTAGGTGCTGACGGAACAACTACAGTAACTTACCCAGATAAGTCAACTGATACAATCAAAGGTAGCGATTTGGTAAGTCCAGAAAACGACGCAGATAAGACTACTCCAAGTGTTCCAGAAAAGAAGGTACCGGTGGCAGATCCAAGTCATTTGACTGATAGTGAAAAAGACCAAGTCAAAACTAATGTAACTGATGCCAATAAGGATAATCTTCCATCAGGTAGTCAAATTACAGTAGGTAATGATGGTACTACAACAGTAACTTATCTAGATAGTTCTAAGGATACCATTCCAGGAAGTGACTTAGTTCGTCAATCAACAGATGCAGACAAGACTACTCCAAGTGTTCCAGAAACCAAAGTACCAGTAGCAGATCCAAGTCATTTGACTGATAGTGAAAAAGACCAAGTTAAGACTAATGTGACTGATGCCAATAAGGGTAATCTTCCATCAGGTAGTCAAATTACAGTAGGCAATGATGGTACTACAACAGTAACATACCCAGATGGCTCCAAGGATACAATTCCAGGTGACAAAGTGGTAGAAGGAAAGAGCGACGCAGATAAGAACGAATCAAAGGTACCAGGCGACAAGGTAAAAGTAGACGATCCAAACAAACTAACAGATAGCGAAAAAGAAGAACTATTAAATAACTTGGAAAAACTTAATCCAGGTACAGTGGTAACTATAGCTGATGACGGAACTGCAACACTAACATACCCAGATGGTTCAACAAATACAATTCCAGGTAGTCAATTAGTAACTGCTAAAGGTAATGGTAATACTACAAACTCTAACGTGAAGGTTACACCAACAAATACCAATAATAAGATTAATAAAGATAATAATTCACTTGGTAAGAATACTGCTAATGCTAAAGCAGGTGAATTACCACAAACTGGTGAAACTAATGATAGTCAGAAGTTATCTGTAATCGGAATGGCATTAATGGGAATCTTAGGTTTGTTCGGCTTAGGTAAAAAGAGAAAGAAAGACTAGTTAAGATAAAGATTGACTAGCAAAAGAGATCAATAGCGTAAAAGTTATTGATCTTTTTTTGTGTAATTTGTATGTACTACTACTTAAAATATATAAGATAGTGGTATACTATTATATATAATATTTTTTAAGGTGGTGGAAATGTTGGAAAAAGTTGAGATCAGTAATGCAGAGTGGGATGTTATGAGAGTTATTTGGGCTTTAGGTGAAACAACAAGTCGACAAATTATCGAAGCTTTATCTGACAGAAGACAATGGAAACCAGCTACCACTAAAACATTAATTGGTCGCTTAGTAGCAAAGGGATATGTAGGAACTAGACGGAAAGGTAGAGCCTATATTTACTATCCTATTATTAAAGAACAACAAACAATTAACGAACAAATATTAACAAGTTTTGGAAATATTTGTCAGATGCATGTGGGTCAAACTTTGGCAACGGTATTGAATAATGTAGAATTATCCAAAGATGATATAAAAAAACTTGAGTCAATTCTTGAAGTTAAAGCAAAAAATGCTCCAGAATCATTGCCATGTAACTGTGTTCCTAATGGCAGTTGTGATTGTATGATGGAGATGGATAATTGATTTTTACAGTATTGAAATAAAAAGTTTGGTTATCCTAAAAAATATATTTAAAAACTTAGGGGAATAAAGTATAATAAAATCGTAGCTTTGCAGGTACAATTTTTTGTTGAGAGGATGGAAGAGATGGATTCTGAAAATATTAAAAATATTAAAAAGATACTAGTTGGTGTAGATGATTCAGAAGATGCTCAATTAGCATTCCGTGTAGCCATGCGTCGAGCTATTGAATTAGATGCAACTTTAGTTATTACTTCTATTTTAGAAAAAGATGAAATGAATATTTATCAAGCTATGTCACGTGATTATATTCATGGTGAACGTGCAGAATTAGAAAAGCACATGGAAGGTTACAAAAAAATAGCGCTAGAAGCAGGTGTAAAAAATGTTCAACTAGTATTTTCTGAAGGAAATGCCGGTGAAGAAATTGTTAAGCATATTATCCCTGCGGTTGAACCAGATTTACTAATTATCGGTGCTTTATCCAAAACTGGAATTAGAAAATATTTTGGTTCACAAGCTGCTTATATCGTTAAATATTCCCCAATTTCAGTGTTAGTAGTACGCTAATAATTAAAAATTATGAGGTAATAGGTCAATGAAAAAGCAACAAGCCAGAAGAAAAGAAGCATTAGGTAATAGTTTATTAGTACTTTTGCGAAAAGAACCACTTGAAAAGATAACGGTAGATCAAATTTGCCGTGAAGCAGGAGTACATCGTAGTACATTTTATCGTTACTTTACTGATAAATTTGATTTGTTAAAGTATAGTTTCTTAACTTTCATGGTTGCTGAACTTGACCCACATGATACTATTAATTCAGTTGTTACAATGATTGGCAATGATAAGCCGCTTTTTAGAAATGTATTAATTAATAATAATGATGTTACACTGATGAATATTATTACTAATATGCTCAGCGAACAGTTACTGCAAGGTTCGAAAGAAGACACAGAAAATTTTACTGACATTAACTGGGTGAGAAATGCTCTAAGCACTTCTGCAGTTCCGGAAATGACGGCTAAAATGATTGCTGGTGGAGTTCTAACAGTTGTAGTGGATTGGGTAGAACAAAATTTTCAAACACCAGAAGAAGAGTTAATCGACTTTTTTAGGAATTTCATGCCATAACATTGTAAGTAATTAAGTAAAAGCACTAGCTATCAATACTAAATTAAGTGTTGATAGTTAGTGCTTTTATTATGATTTTATAAAAATAGTCAATAATTTTAAATTTCATTGCAGTAAAAATAATTTAGCCAAAGTATTTTACAAGATAAAAATAATAAAGTATAATAATACAAAAGGTAAATTAAGTACAACTGTAAACTTGTCTGGAAAACGTTATTTTAAATAAATTTATAGTATTTGCTATTTACTTATGTATATGTTTTATTATACGATAGAATTTGTGTTTATTGCATAAAAAGGAAGATCTATAAGGCAATCTTAGTAAATTGGAGGTAAGATCAATGAGCAATTCTATTCAAAGAGCAATGGTTAACTTAACACAACTTATTAGATTACATGATTATTATGAAGGTGCTGTCGAATTGGACAAGTTGGGTGCAATCGATATGTATTATTTAGAAGCAATTAATCAATTAGATAATCCTACTATTGGAACAATTTCTAAGTTATTAGGTCAGTCTACACCTAATACAAATTATCATATTAAAAAATTAACAAGTCTAGGTTTAGTGACAAAAAAAATCGATGATGAAGATAGACGTGTTACACATTTATCAGTTACAGAAGATTATACTAATGCTTTAGCACAACAAAGTGAATTTTGGGATAATTTACAAGAACGTTTAGAAGATGAAGTATCTCCACGTGACTTAGCTATTTTTAAGCGTGTATTACGTCAAACAACAGAATTTATTGCTGAAAATAATCCTAGATAATTACTCATAAGTAAATAAATAATTAATAGTCTAGAATCAAAGATTCCAAAATCGATGATTCTAGACTATTTTTTATCTGTTAATAAAGAAATTAGTTTACTTTGGTTAGGAGTTAAAATATGAGAACGACGGTATGCAATTGAAACAATGAAATTTAGTGGAATATTAGTTTCAATATCTAGTGCAACTAGATCGTCAGTGTTTTTCAAAGCCAAGTCCGTTAATAAAGCTATTCCAGTATTTTGAGATACCAAACTTTTTAGTAACGGGACATCGCTGGTCTGGAAGATAATAGTTGGACGAAAATGTGCCTCGTGGGCAAAGTGTTTAAAAACTTCTGCATGAATAAAGCTTGAATTTAAATTAATAAAGTTTTCGTTTATTAATTCATTGAAAGTTACACTTTTTCTATTTGCTAAGCGATGTTGAGGACTAACAATAATTTTAAAATTAGCTTTTGAAATAATATGTGCTTTCAAGTTCTTATCAGTTAATGGAGTAGTTGAACTAAGCAAAGACATGTCCAAAGTACCATCTTTTAACATTTTCAATAGAATAGCAGATCCTTTTTCTTCATAGGGTTCGATTCGTCTTAAAAGTTTGTTGTCTGTTAAACCTGGAGTGATTTGTGGGAAATAGAACTGACTAATAATAGGGGGCAGTCCTAGACGGATCATTTGTTCCTGATTTCGAGAAATTTCTTTACGTGCAATTTCTAATTCATTAAGAATTGTGACTACATGTCTATCAAACTGCTTACCATCTTTAGTCAAAATAAGTTCTTTATGTGATCGATCACGTAGAAAAAATTTTGTTTGATATTCATTTTCTAGACGTTTGATAGCTAACGTAATAGTAGGTTGACTAACCTCAAAAAATTCCGCAACTTTTGAAAAATTTTTTTCTTCAACTAATTTGTGATAATATTCTAAACTTTTCGTATCCATTTAATCACCGGTATAATAACCTTTCTTTTTATCATATAAATAATATTAATAGTTTTATCTTTATTTGACAATAATTTTAACCCAAAACTATAATGCACCATGTAAACAGGTAAATTAGATATTTACATGGGAGGAATTTATATGGCAACGCCACAAGAAATTTTAAGAAATCCATTTTTAAATAAAGGTACAGGCTTCTCTAAAGAAGAAAGAGAAGAATTAGGCTTAGTAGGATTATTGCCAAGTCACGTTCAAACAATCGAAGAACAAGCTGAACGTATCTATGAACAGTATAGCTCAAAGACATCAAGATTGGAAAAAAGAATTTACTTAATGTCCTTATTTAATACTAATAGAACATTATTCTTTTATCTAATGGGACAACATTTAAGAGAATTTATGCCAATTGTTTATGATCCAGTAGTTGCTGAATCAATCGAAGGATACAATCATTTATTTATGCGTCCTCAAGAAGCAGCATTTATTTCAATCGATAAACCTGAATCAATTGAAACAACTTTGAAAAATGTAGCTGATGGTCGTGACATTCGCTTAATTGTAGTTACTGATGCTGAAGGAATTTTAGGTATTGGTGACTGGGGTGTTGATGGTGTTGATATTGCTATTGGTAAATTAATGGTTTACACAGCTGCAGCAGGTATTAACCCAGCACAAGTTTTACCAGTTTCTATTGATGCAGGTACTAACAACAAAGAATTATTGGATGATCCATTGTACTTAGGTAACAAACATGAACGTGTCTATGGTGAAAAGTACTACGAATTAATTGATAAATTTGTAGCTGCAGTTCAAAAATTATTCCCAGAATCAATGCTACATTTTGAAGACTTTGGTCGTTCTAATGCGGACGTTATTTTAAATAAGTATAAAGATAAAATCTTAACATTCAATGATGATATTCAAGGTACGGGTATTGTTTGTTTGGCGGGTGTCTTAGGTGCTTTAAACATTTCAAAACAAAAATTCACAGATCAAAAATTCTTAACTTTTGGTGCTGGAACAGCTGGAATTGGGATTGCTCGTTTAATGTTTGATGAAATGAAGCGTCAAGGCTTGAGTGAAGAAGAAGCTAAGAAACACTTCTATCTTGTTGATAAACAAGGATTATTATTTGACGATACAGAAGGATTAACTGAAGGTCAAAAAGCATTTGTTCGTTCACGCGATGAATTTGAAAATGCTGATGAATTAACAAACTTAGAAGCTGTTGTAAAAGCAGTTCATCCTACAGTTATGATTGGTACTTCAACTCAACCAGGTGCGTTTACTGAAAGTGTAATCAAAGAAATGGCTGCACATACAGAACGTCCAATAATTTTCCCAATTTCTAACCCAACTAAGTTGATTGAAGCACATGCAGATGACTTGATTAAGTGGACTGAAGGTCGTGCTTTAGTTGCAACAGGTATTCCATCAGATGATGTTGAATATAATGGGGTAACTTATAAGATTGGTCAAGCTAACAACGCTTTGATTTATCCAGGTGTATGTTTTGGTGCAATGGCAGCAAGTTCTAAAGTGTTGAATGAAGAAATGATTTCCCAAGCAAGTCATGCTTTAGGTGGAATTGTTGATCCTGATGAACCAGGTGCACCAGTTTTACCACCAATTGATAAGTTACAAGAATTTACAACAACAGTTGCTGAAACTGTAGCTCAATCAGTTATTGATCAAGGTTTGTCTAAAGAAAATGTGACAGATGCTAAAAAAGCAGTAGCTGACATGAAATGGGAACCACGCTATTAATTAATTTAAGAGAGATAGAGAGATTAGATTAGGAGGAGATAGAGTGGCAGCATTTTTAACTTCAGTATCTAGTGTAGTTGTTATCGTTTTGATGATGGCATTAGGATACATTTTACGAAAGAATGGATGGTTTGACGATTCGTTTTCAAGTAATATTTCTAAATTAATTACACAGATTGCTTTACCAGCTTCAATTTTTATTTCAGTTCAAGATCATTTGACAAGAGATGGCTTAGGCAATTTATTCCAAGGATTACTATTTCCAGCTTTAGGAGTAGTAATAGGTTATATCATTGCTTGGTTAACAGTTAAGATTTTTAAAATTCGTCCAGGTCGTCGAGGCATCTTTATGAACACAGTAGTAAATGCCAATACAATTTTTATTGGTATGCCATTAAACAATGCTTTGTTTGGTTCAAAAGGACTATCTTACTTTTTGATTTACTATATTATTAATACAGTTTCAACCTGGGCTTTTGGTGTTTATTTAATTTACAATGATGATCCAGTTGCTAAAAATAAAAATGCAGCTAAAAAGATTAATTGGCGTAAATTATTACCAATGCCATTGGTAGGTTTCATTGTTGCAATTTTATGGTTGTTGACTGGTATCAAAATTCCAGCATTTGCGGCTCAAACATTGACATATGTTGGTGGTTTGGTAACACCATTATCTTTAATTTATATTGGTATTGTACTTTGTGATGCGGGATTGAAGAATTTTAAAGTTGAAAGAGATACAATTTTAGGTTTAATAGGAAGATTTATTCTTTCCCCACTTGTATTAATTTTACTTATAAAATTTGTTGCTCCAGCAGCAGGAATTCACATGGTAAGTTTAATGAGAGAAACATTTATTGTGCAAGCTGCAACACCAGCATTGGCAGTCTTACCAATCTTAGCAAATGAAGCACATGGCGATGTAAAATATGCCACTGACATTGTTGTTATGAGTACAGTATTATTCATTGTAGTAGTACCAATCTTAATGACAATTATCCAATATATATAGTTTTTTAAGCATAAGAGAGAAACTAATCATATTATGATAATTAGACTTTCATAATATGATTAGTTTTATTTTTATAATTTTTATTTTTAATAATGTGATATAATCTAAGCTAATGAATTATCTAAGAAGGGATTTTATATTTTGGAGAGTAAGGATAAGATTTTTAAACAGGTATTAATTGCTTTGTTTGGTGCAATTATTATCATTCAAAATTTCATACCATTTTTAGGTTATATTCCAATGGGGCCACTAAATTTAACAATTATCCACATAACGGTAATTGTTACGGCCTTAGTTTTTGGTACTAAATATGGATCAATCATAGGTGGAATATGGGGTATCATTACTTTTATTAGAGCTTTTGTTTGGCCAACTAGTCCCTTAGCAGCAATTGTTTTTGTTAATCCATTAATTTCAATATTACCTAGAATTTTAATTGGGACAGTCGCTGGCTGGTTATTCAAGTTCTTAACACTTAGGACTGGGAAAAAATATTTAAGTATGACAGTTGCAGCTGTTGCAGGATCATTAGTTAATACTATCCTGGTCCTAGGTCAAATCTATCTATTTTACCGTGGACATTCGATGGCTTTATATCATATCGACATTCAAGCATTATTACCTTATTTATTAGGGGTAATCGCAACAAATGGAATTCCTGAAGCTATCTTAGCAGGAATATTAGCTCCAATGATTGCAAAGCCTTTAAGAAAAATGATGATTGATCGTATCAAATAATAAATAGACTAATAGGAAGGAAGTTACAAAGTTTGGCACGAAAAAGAACACAAAACAAGAAAACAGTCAAAAAAAGACGAAAAAAAGCAAAATTTAAGTTCTTATACGTAAATGGCAAACTTCGGTTATCAGACTTATTATTAGTAGTTATTTTGTTAAGTTTATTATTTGTACAATTTATAAAATGGTCTGGTGTAAATAACAATACACAAATGATCAAAATTGAAGATGTAAAAAAGGAAGAATTTGTAGAGAAAATTGCTCCAATTGCGCAAGATGAACAGCGAAAATACCATATTTTTGCTAGTATTACTATTGCTCAAGCAGCATTAGAATCAAATTGGGGTCAAAGTGAATTAGCCACACAATATTACAATTTATTTGGGGTAAAGAGTGATACTGGAGGATTAATGACAACTAAAGAGTATGTAAATGGACAATGGATTGTTGTAAGGGCACGATTTGCTATCTATCAAAGTTGGAGAGAATCCATTGAGCAACATACAGCACTTTTTGTAGATGGAACAAGTTGGGATAGTAGCCATTATCAAGCTGTGTTGTCAGCAGATAATTATGTGGAAGCTGCTCAAGCTTTACAACAAAGAGGATATGCCACAGATCCTAATTATGCTCAAAAGTTGATTTCATTGATAAAAACATATAATTTAGATAAATATGATAATAATTAGATTTAAAAACCGAATTATAATGGTTGTTAAAGTTGTTATTGTATGTTATCTTTAAATATATACTTATATATCGTCATAATATGGGTGACAGTTTCTACCCAGGACCTTAAATCTTGGACTATAAGTAATTAAGCATAGTATATTTTAGTATGGGCTTTTTTACTTATGGTAAAAGAGCTTTTATTATTTTATGGAGGAATTAGGAGTTATGAAGCTATTAGAAGAGAGAATCAAGAAAGATGGAGTTGTTTTACCAGGAAATGTGTTGAAGGTAAATCAATTTTTAAATCATCAGATTGATCCTGAATTGATGTACAAAATGGGAGAGGAATTTGCAAGATTATTCAAAGATGAAGAAATAACAAAAATTATTACAGTTGAATCATCAGGGATTGCACCTGCTGTAATGGCTGGATTAGTTATGAAGTTACCAGTTGTTTTTGCACGTAAACACAAGAGTTTGACATTGGTAGATAATCTATATACTTCAGATGTTTATTCTTATACAAAGAAAGTTACTAATACAATTTCTGTTGATAAGAAATTTTTAACATCAGATGATAAAGTGTTGATTATTGATGATTTCTTAGCTAATGGCCAAGCCGTTCAAGGAATATTCAATATTTGCGATGCTGCTGGTGCTGAAATTAAAGGTGTAGGAATTGTCATTGAGAAATCTTTCCAAGAAGGTGCAAAGATTATTCATGATAGAGGAGTTAGATTAGAATCTCTAGCTGTTATTAGTTCATTTGATGATAACCAAGTACATTTTGAAGGGGAAGAATAATCATGCAAGAAAAAAATGTAAATCATGGTAGAGCTGCGATTTTAGGCTTACAACATTTATTGGCGATGTATTCAGGAGCAGTTGCCGTACCATTATTAATTGGTACAGCATTAAAATTTAATAGCGAGCAAATGACATATTTAGTCTCAATTGATATTTTTATGTGTGGTTTAGCTACTTTTATTCAATTAGCTCGTAATAAGTATTTTGGAATTGGACTACCAGTTGTTTTAGGATGTGCGATTCAAGCGGTAGAACCTTTGAAGATGATAGGTAAACAATTTACAATTGGAACGATGTATGGTGCAATTATTGTCGCCGGAATTTTTGTATTTTTGATTTCAGGTTATTTTTCTAAGATTAAGAAATTATTCCCACCAGTTGTAACTGGAACATTGATTACAGTTATCGGTTTAACATTAATTCCAATTGCTCTACAAAATATCGGTGGTGGCGATGCAACTGCTGCTGATTTTGGTAATTGGAAGAATTTAGTTACTGGTTTTGTAACAATTTTGATTATTTTGATTATTCAGATTTGGGGTAAAGGTTTTTTGAGTTCTATAGCTGTATTAATTGGTTTAATTTTAGGAACATTACTGGCAGCTACAATGGGTATGGTATCCTTGCAACCAATTGTCGAAGCTGCATGGTTCCACGTGCCACAACCATTTTATTTTGGAGCTCCACACTTTGAATGGTCATCTTCTGTAACAATGATAATCATTTCCTTAGTATCAATGGTTGAATCCACAGGTGTATTCTTTGCTTTAGGTAATTTATTAAACAAAGATATTACTGAAGATGATTTAAAGCATGGTTATCGTGCAGAAGGTTTAGCAGTAGTTTTAGGGGGTATTTTTAATACTTTCCCATACACAACTTTCTCACAAAATGTAGGTTTATTACAATTAACAGGAATTAAGACTAAGCGTCCAATTTATTGGTCAGCAGTTTTATTGATGATTTTAGGATTACTTCCAAAAATTGGAGCATTAGCAACTATTATCCCAACTCCAGTTTTGGGTGGGGCTATGTTGGTAATGTTTGCGATGATCAGCGTTCAAGGTATTAGAATGTTGATTGATGTTGATTTTAAAGATGAACGTAATATTTTGATTGTAGCTGTTTCAATTGGCTTAGGATTAGGTGTATCTATCTATCCTACAATTTTCCAAAACTTGCCTCGTACAGTGCAATTATTCTTAGGTAACGGTATTGTTGTTGCAAGTATCTGTTCAGTTGGTTTAAATGTTTGTTTCAAAGGTAAAGAAGGATTAGATCAAGAACAAATTACTCAAAAAGATGAACGACCAATGACAGTTGAAACTAAATAAAAAGCAAAATTCACGAGATGTTAAAAACATTTCGTGAATTTTTTCATGGCTTATCATCAATATTGATTTTACGAATAACTCTGGCAGGATTTCCAACAGCAACTGAATTAGCTGGAATATTTTCTGTAACGACGCTGCCAGCACCGATAATAGAGTTTTTACCAACTGTTACTCCAGCACTAATTACAGCATGTCCTCCAATCCATACGCCATCTTCAATGTTAATGGGAGCAGCTGAAAGATAATGTTGTTTTCTCAATTTAGGATCATCAGGATAAATAGTAGTATAGATACCAACCTTTGGAGCAATATTGACATTATTTCCAATCTTAACTGGTGCATAATCTACAATAGTTGCATCATGATTTAGAAAAGAGTTATTTCCAAATGAAATATTGGTACCTAGTTCACAATAAAAATTAGATTCAATGTAAGGATTATCTCCTAAATTTTTAAATAAAGATGACAGTAATGAGTAATCATACTTACTTTCGAAATTTATTTTATTATTATATTTACGACAGATATCTTGAGCTTGAGCTTTTAATGCCGTAAGTTTATCAGTTTGACTATTAAACAATCTTACAATTCCTTTTCTTCAATATAGTGTATAATTTTATTGTAGCAAGAATGTAAAAGAATGGAAGATTTTTAATGAAGAAATTAATTTTAGCAGAAAAGCCAAGTGTTGCTCGTGACATTGGAAGAATTTTAAATGCTAATGAAAAGAAGAAAAACTATCTTGAAGGTAAAAATTATGTTATAACTTGGGCTCTAGGACATTTACTAGGTTTAAAAATGCCAGAAGATTTAAACAAAAAGTGGGAGAAGTGGCAATTAGAGACATTACCAATGTTACCTAAATTCATTGGAATAAAACCATTGCCAAAGACTAGAGGCCAATTAAAGACAATAGAAAGTTTAGTCAAAAGAAAAGACATAAATGAAATTGTAATAGCTACTGATGCTGGTCGTGAAGGAGAATTGGTAGCTCGTTGGATATTACAATATGTACATGCAAATAAAAAAGTTACGCGTCTTTGGATCTCTTCACAGACAGATAAAGCTGTTAAGCAGGGATTTAAAGAATTAAAACCGGCAGAAAAATATGATAACTTATATGAATCAGCATTAGCTCGTGCCACAGCAGACTGGTTAGTCGGTTTAAATGTTACACGTGCACTAACTGTTAAGTATCAAGATAATTTATCAGCTGGACGTGTTCAAACTCCTACATTAGCTTTAGTAAGAAGACAAGAAGAAAAAATTGAAAAGTTCATGCCTCAAAAATATTATCGGATAGCATTACGCATTGGTAAGCAAACTGCATACATGAAGCAGAAAAATATTTATGCGATTAAAGAACGCGATGAGGCTGAAAAGAAAAAGCGTCATCTGGATAATTTTAAAGGTCAAATAAAGGATATTAATTCAAAGATAAAAAGAGAACCAGCACCTTTATTGTACGATTTGACGGAATTACAAAGAGAAGCAAATAAGAGATACGGTTATTCAGCTAAGAAGACATTGAGCTTGGTTCAAAGCTTATACGAAATTCATAAAGTGGTATCTTATCCAAGAACTGATAGTAGATACTTGTCTAATGACATTAAGGCTACTTTAATGGAAAGGTTACAAGCAATTAGAAAATATGATAGTAGGGCTGAAGAAGCTATAAAAAACAAAGCTAAGGTTATCTTGAAAAAAGTTTTCAATGATAGTAAAGTTACAGATCACCATGCTTTAATTCCGACTGAACAAGTACCAAACTACAGTAAATTTTCTGCTGATGAACAGAAAATATATAACTTAATTGTTTCACGTTTCTTGGGGATTTTTGCGCAACCTTATACAGTTGAAGAATTGAGAGTAGTTGTGACTTTTGATAAAGATGAATTTATTTTTGTAGGAAAGAAAGTTCTAGATTACGGTTGGAAGAACAAAGATGCAGCTGAAGAAGTTGTTTTAAATCTGAAAAAAGATACTGCAGTAAGTCCAAACTTTACAGTTGAAGAAAAATTAACAACACCACCAGTACCACTAACTGAAGCTGGATTATTAGCGCAAATGGAAAAATTTGGCTTGGGTACTCCGGCAACTAGAGCTGAAATTATTGAAAAATTAGTAAAATCAGAGCTGATGGAAAGAACTGGTCATGCACTAAGAGTAACACCTAAAGGAAAACAATTGTTAAATCTTGTAAATAAAGAACTTGTTAGTCCTAAATTGACTGCTAAATGGGAAAAACAATTGGAAGATATTGCTCATGGAAAAATGAAATCACAAAAATTTATTGGCGATATAAAAAATGATACTAAACGTTTAGTAAGTGAAGTAAAGAATAGTAAAGAAGACTATAAAGACTTTTCACTGACTAAGAAACGTTGTCCAGAATGCAATAATTTCCTAAAAGTTAGAAAAACAAGAGATGGAGAAATATATGTATGTTCTAACCCAGAATGCAATTATCGTCGTCGAAAAGATGCTAAAGTTTCCAACCATCGCTGTCCACAATGTCACCGTAAAATGTTAATTGTTGAAGGAAAAAATGGTAAATATTTCAGATGTAAGTATGACGGTACTACTGAAAAGATGACAGTTGGTAAGAAAAGTAAAAAGATGACTAAGCATGAGGAAAGAAGATTGCTAAAGAAAATTAACCAAGATGATGAGCCACAAGAGAGTCCTTTAGCATTAGCTTTAAAAGCAGCAATGGGTAAAAACGAATAAAATTGAAAATTTTTGAAAAATAAAAGTATCTATTTCCAACAACAAACGCTAATATGTTAAACTAATAAGCGAAAGTATTTAGAATTGGAAGGTAAGTACGATGGATTGGCAATTATTTTTGAATCCCTACGAACAAACCGTAAATGAATTAAAATTAAAATTAAGAGAAATGAGAAAGCAGTATCGTCAAACTGATAATCATGCACCAATAGAATTTGTAACTGGACGAATTAAATCAGTAGATAGTATTAAAGAAAAAATGGTAAGACGACAGTTAACAGAAGATAGATTAGATGAGATGGAAGACATCGCTGGTGTAAGAATAATGTGTCAGTTCGTTGAAGATATTTATCAAGTTGTATCAGATTTACGTAAACGAAAAGATATGACAATTATTGAAGAACGAGATTACATTACAAATAACAAGTCTAGTGGATATCGTTCTTATCACATCGTAATTAATTATCCTCTACAACAAATTGATGGTGAAAAGATTATCAAGGCTGAAATTCAAATCAGAACTTTGGCGATGAACTTTTGGGCAACAATTGAGCATTCACTTAATTACAAGTATCAAGGAAAATTTCCTGATGAGATAGCAGCTAGACTGCGTAGAGCAGCTGAGGCGGCTTTTCAATTAGATACAGAAATGTCTAGTATTAATGGTGATATTAAAGAAGCTCAACAGATTTTTTCACAAAAAAAAGGTTATACAGATAGTTCGCTGGATGATATAGACAACTAAATTGAGGTGTAAAGTTAAACATGAGAGTCGGAATCTTTTCAAATAATGTTCGTCGTTCTTTAGAAGTAAAAGCTGCCTTGACTAGACGCTTTTTGGAAAGGCATTTTATAATTGATGATGAAAATCCAGAAGTGGTAGTTACGATTGGTGGCGATGGTACACTTTTGTCAGCCTTTCATAAATACATTGATATGTTAGATAAGATAAGATTTGTAGGTGTACATACTGGACATTTGGGATTTTATACAGATTGGCGTGACGATGAAATAGATGACTTAGTTATCAGTCTACAGTCTGATAATGGACAGTCAGTTAGTTATCCTCTCCTAGATGTGTTTGTTACTTATAAGGATTCAAATAAACGAGATGTATTTACTGCTTTAAATGAAGCTACTATTCGTCGTATTAGTAGTACTATGGTAACTGATGTTTTTATTGGTGGCGAATTTTTTGAACGTTTTCGTGGCGATGGTTTGTGTGTATCAACTCCAACTGGTTCTACTGCTTATAATAAATCTTTAGGTGGTGCGGTAGTGCACCCAACTTTGGATGTATTACAATTAACTGAGGTAAGTTCGATTAATAATCGTGTCTTTAGAACATTAAGTTCACCAATGATTATTGCTCCTAAAGATTGGATAACAATTGAACCAGAAGGAGCTGCAGATTTTATTTTAACTGTGGATTCCGATAGTTATCATAAATTGAAAATAAAAGAAATCAAGTTTAAGATTTCGAAGAAGAAAATTCATTTCGCCAAGTATCGCCATACACATTTCTGGCATCGTGTTCAAACTGCGTTCATTGGTGATGAAGATGCAGATTAATTGGATTTATTTGGAAGATGTTAGCTGTAAGTTAAAAACTTTCTTTAAAAAACAAGGAATATCTAGAAGATTATTAGCTAAGGTCAGATATTCTGATGGAAAGATTTTGATAAATGGTAAATCCGGGCGTAAGATAGATAAAATAAAAAAGAACGATAAAATAACATTAGTTGTTCCAGACGAAGAGTTTAGACGGGAAGTTCCACCATCATTTGTGCCAATTAAAATTTTGTATGAAGATGATAATTATCTTTTAGTAGATAAACCGGCTTTTGTAGCGTCAATTCCTTCGCCTTTGCATCCTAATGATTCTTTAGTTAATCGAGTTGTAGGCTATTATCAAATTCGTGGATATCGTGGAATTATCCCACATATTGTGACTAGACTAGATAGGGATACGTCAGGGATTGTAATTTTTGCCAAACATCGCTATGCTCATGCTTTACTAGATAGTCAGTTAAAAGAGCATAAGATTAGCAAGACATATACAGCAATATTGAGTGGAATTTTGCATAATAATCATTATATAATTGATTTACCTATTGGTAGAGATAGTACAAGTTTAATTAAACGAAAAGTATTATTCTCTGAAAAAGCTAAGCGAAGTAAAACTGAGATTTTCGTAAAAGAGAGAATAAGAGATAATACACTTTGTAAAATAAAGTTGCATACAGGTAGAACCCATCAAATAAGAGTACATTGCTCCTATTTAGGATATCCTTTGGTTAGTGATACTTTATATGGTGGGACTATTTCTATGCCACTACAACGTCAAGCTTTGCATTGTAGTGAGGTTGTATTTTGGGATCAATTTAGTTCTCAGTATATAAAAGTAAAGAGTAATATTTCCCAAGATATGATGAATTATTTAAAGTGAAAGGAGGATGATTAGCAATGGTAGAGAAACAAATTGAGAGCGAAGAAGAAATCAATGCTATTTTAAATTTATTAAATCAACAGAAGGCGCATGATTTTAGAGAGCAATACTTAGACTTACACGTCTATGAGCAAGCACAAATTTTTGCTGAAATGGACTATATCCAACGTTCTAGATTGTATCGCTATCTTACTCCTGAAGAAGTTGGGGAAATCTTTAATGTTAGTGAAGAAGAACCAGTGGTATTAGCAAATTATTTTGAAGAAATGACTCCGCGTTATGCAGCCCAAGTTATTAATTCAATGTATACAGATAATGCGGTTGATATTTTGGCGTATGCTAAGAAGAAAAACTTAGTAAAATATATGAAGTTACTGCCAGAAGAATCGGCAACTGAGATTAGAGAAATGCTGCATTATGAAGATAAAACTGCTGGAGCGATCATGTCTACAGAATATGTTGACATTGTGGGTAACCAAACTGTTAGATCGGCGATGCACGTTATCAAGAGTGAAGCTTTAGAAGCAGAAACTATTTATTATGTTTACGTAATTGACGATGAAGAAAAGTTAATCGGAGTTTTAACTCTACGTGATTTATTAACTAATGATGATGATACAATGATTAGCGATATTATGAATACTCCAGTAATGTCAGTTGAAGTTTCTGAAGACCAAGAAGAAGTTGCTCAAACAATCAGAGATTATAATTTCTTAGCAATTCCAGTAACCGACTACGATGATAAGTTAATAGGAATCATTAACGTCGATGATATTATTGACGTTATCGATGAAGAATCGTCTGAAGATTACTCAGGTTTGGCTGGTGTTGATACAGAGCAAGTTACGATAAATCCTTTTGAAAATGCTAAAAAACGTCTACCAAGTTTAACAGTAATGTTGTTGTTGGGATTATTGACAGTTTTATTAGTTTCACATTTCGAATACCTGTTAAATCAAGCTACAATTTTAGCAGTATTTATTTCAACTATTACCGGTGCTTCTGGTAATGCGGGTACCCAGAGTTTAGCTGTGGCGATTAAACGTATTGCCAATAATGATGATGATGAGTCTAGGTTAAAAATTATGGTAAATGAAATTTTGACTGGTATCTTGATTGGTGGAGTTACTGGTATTATTATTTGGATTTTGGTTGGGGCATGGAAGGCAAACTTTGTTTTAGGATTTGTAGTTGGAATAGCTATGTTCTTTGCAATTATTATAGCTAATTTAGTGGGTTGTTTAATTCCAATGATAATGGAAAAATTTAATGTTGATCCTTCTGTTGCTTCAGGTGCTCTTATTTCAACTTTAAGTGACGTGACTTCACTATTAATATATTTCCTTTTTGCACAAATGTTTTTACAATTTTTTATTGGACAATAACAAATGTGGTAGTTTCTGAACAGTTTATGCTGATTAGAAACTACCACATTTTATTATCTAAACATATTTACTACGTAATTTAATACTCGAAAAAATAGATAGATTGAACTACTGACAATAAAATAGTATAAGAGAAGCAAAATCAAAGGTAAGTACCAAAGATTAAGAGAAAGTAAAACTGATACGAAGGCTAACTTTCCTTTTAAATATAGGTGAATCACATAAATGAGGGTAATAATAAAGCCTAGAAAAATACTACTCTTAAATTGCTTCTTATTAATCATAGAAAAAACTCCTAACAAATTAGCTACCTCTATTATAGTATGAATATCAAGGAATTTAAACCAAATATAGATTAAATTAAAAAAGTTAGATAAAAATATCAAAAACTTATTGACACCGCTTACAGATAGAAGTATTATTATGGAGTAAGGTATTTAATAAATTTACCTTCTAATCAATTCTCTTTCTCTCTTATGCCAAGGAGTTGGGATAAAGTCATTCGGCTATATCTCAGCTCCTTTTGCTATGGTTGAAAAATATTATTTGAGTTAAAATAGATATTGCATAATAATTGGGAAAGGAAAAGTAAAATGGCAAGAAAAAGTAATGAAACATTGACTTTGATTGAAGAAATAACACGTAATGATGGCAGTAAATATTATGAAATTTCAAATATGGTTCAAAATGGACGTGCAGAATTAGCCGCAATTCGTGGAATGATAAAAGAAGTTAGAATTATTCAATTAAATATTCCACATTCTACTAACGTAATTAAATACGAAAATTATGTTAATGAGAATTTTGAAATGCCACCTGAAAACTTTACTGAATTTGAAGAATGGAAGAAAACCCCTGAAATGGAAGAAATAGTTGAAAAAATTTTAAAAGAAAATCATATTGGATAACCTGAAAGGAAGAGATTATGGAATTTAAAAAGGTATGTCCAGAAGAAATAGATGCGATAGTTAGAATTGAACAAAGCGATTTTACCCCGGAAGAAGCGGGAAGTAAAGCTACTTTTATTGAAAGAATTAAGAATTTTTCCGAGACGTTTTTGGTAGCAGTTGAAGATGATGAAATTAGAGGATTTATTTGTGCAATTAGGACTGACGCTCGTTATGTAGAAGATTGGATGTATGAAGCACAAGCTAAGCCAGATGATAGTGGTAAGTATTTAAATGTTTTATCTGTTGCTGTCGCACCTGAGTATCGTGGGAATCATATTGGCAGTGACTTATTGATAAATTTGGAGAAAATTGCTAAAAAGTTAGGAATAGATGGCATTTCTTTGACTTGTTTAGAAAGTAAAGTGGGATTTTATGAGAAGAATGGTTATTCAAACAAAGGAAAATCATCTTCTGAACATGCCGGAGAAATTTGGTATAACATGAAAAAGGAATTATAATTGAATACGAAGAAAACTAGTAAATAAGCAAGTGATAATAAGTTTTTTTCACAAGATAAAACCTAATTTAAAAGCATTTGTTAGAATATTTTGTGAAAAAACAAAGCAAAATACTTGCTTATTTTTTATAATAGCATTATTATGTAAGCGTACTCAAATTTAGAAAGAGGTGCTTTTTATGGCATATAAAACAATTAATCCATATACAAATGAAGTAGAAAAAGAATTTCCTAATGCAACTGATGAAGAGTTGGAAGCTGTTTTAGCCAAAGCACACCAATTATATTTAGATTGGCGAAATGATTCTGAAAGCTTAGAAGATAGAAAAGCTATTTTACATAGGGTAGCTGATATTTTACGTGAAAGAAGAACAGAATATGCAACAATTATGTCTCATGATATGGGAAAATTAATTGGCGAAGCAGAAGGTGAAGTAGATCTTTGTGCAGATATTTGTGATTACTATGCAGATAAGGCAGATGAATTCTTAAAGCCTCGTACTTTAGAAACAGATGCTGGAAAAGCATATTATATTAAGCAATCAACTGGAGTTTTGGTAGCGGTTGAACCATGGAATTTCCCATTCTACCAAATTGCACGTGTATTTGCACCAAACTTTATTATCGGTAATCCAATGATTTTAAAGGATGCCTCTAATTGTCCTGCTTCAGCTCAAGCTTTTGCAGATGCAGTTTTAGAAGCAGGAGCTCCAGAAGGCAGTTTGAATAATATGTTTATTAGCTATGATCAAGTAGCAAAAGCAGTTGCAGATAAGCGTGTTAGCGGTGTTTGCTTAACTGGTTCTGAACGTGGTGGAATGAGTGTAGCTGCTGAAGCTGGTAAGAGCCTAAAGAAAACTACCATGGAATTAGGTGGTAATGATGCATTTATCATTTTAGACGATGCCGATTGGGATTTAGTCAAGGAAGTAGCTCCACAAGCTCGCTTGTATAATGCAGGACAAGTATGTACTTCATCTAAGAGATTTATTGTAATGGCTGATAAGTATGACGAATTTTTAGAAGTACTGAAAGATGCATTTTCAGCTGTTCGCATGGGAGATCCTACTGATAGAACTACAACATTGGCTCCATTAAATTCTAAGAGTGCTAAAGAAAAATTAGAGAAACAAGTTGAACTAGCAGTTGAAAATGGTGCCAAAGTTTACTATGGAAATGAAAAGGTTGATTTACCAGGTCAATTCTTTATGCCAACTATCTTAACTGATATTACTCCTGATAATCCTATTTTTGATCAAGAAATGTTTGGACCAGTTGCATCTGTTTATAAGGTAAATTCTGAAGAAGAAGCAATTGCATTAGCAAATAACTCAAGCTATGGTTTAGGAAATACAGTTTTCGGCGAACCAGAACATGCTGCTCGAGTAGCTGCTAAGATTGAAACAGGAATGTCTTGGATTAATTCAGGCTGGGCATCACTTCCAGAATTACCATTTGGTGGAGTTAAGAATTCAGGATATGGTAGAGAATTAAGTGAATTAGGGTTCAATGCTTTTGTAAATGAACACTTAGTATTTGAACCGAAGAGATAATCAATAATTATTAATATCGACGAGTTTGTAAGGCTTGTCGATATTTTTTATTAAATAAATCTGGCCTTAAGTTTAATTTTAGATTAGGCAAATTTAATTTATTTTTAAAAAATATGAGAAAACAGTTGATTTTAAATAGATGTATTAGATATAATTAGGTCAACGATAAAATTGGAGGTGCTGCTAATGAGTTATGTTGATGACGTTTATTCAAGAGTAGTAGAACAAAATCCTAGTCAGCCTGAGTTCCATCAAGCTGTTAAAGAAGTATTAGAATCATTAAGACCAGTAATCGAAAGTGATGAAGAAAAGTATCGTAAAGAAGCTTTATTGGAAAGATTAACAACTCCTGACCGTCAAATTCTATTCAGAGTAAGTTGGGTAGATGATAATGGACAAGTTCAAGTTAATAATGGTTATCGTGTTCAATTTAATAATGCAATTGGGCCTTATAAGGGTGGTCTTCGTTTACATCCATCAGTTTACCTAGGTATTATTAAGTTTTTAGGATTTGAACAAGTATTTAAGAACGCATTAACTTCACTACCAATTGGCGGTGCTAAAGGTGGTTCGGACTTTGATCCTAAAGGTAAGTCTGACAGAGAAGTTATGGCATTCTGTCAAAGTTTCATGACTGAACTTTATAAATATGTTGGAGCTGATGTTGACGTACCAGCTGGTGATATCGGAACAGGTGCTCGTGAAGTTGGTTACTTATTTGGTCAATATAAGCGTCTAAAGTCTACATATGAAGGTGTTCTAACTGGGAAAGGCTTGACCTTTGGTGGTTCTTTAGCTCGTACTGAAGCAACTGGTTATGGATTACTATATTTAGTTGAAGAATTATTAAAAGATCATGGTAAAGACTTGAAAGATAAAGTTGTGACAGTTTCTGGTGCTGGTAACGTAGCTATTTATGCAATTGAAAAGGCACAACAGTTAGGAGCTAAAGTTGTAACATGTTCTGACTCTAATGGTTGGGTATATGACCCAGAAGGAATTGATGTTGAACTGTTAAAAGATGTTAAAGAAGTTAAACGTCAACGACTAACAGAATATGCAGCACGAAGAGAAAGTGCTCAATATCATGAAGGTCGTGGGGTATGGTCAGTTAAAGCTGATGTTGCCTTACCATGTGCAACTCAAAATGAGTTAAATTTAGATGATGCTAAGAATTTAGTTGCTAATGGTGTACTTGCTGTTTGTGAAGGTGCAAATATGCCAACTACATTAGACGCAACAAAGTATCTTCAAGAAAACGGGGTACTTTTTGTTCCAGGTAAAGCAAGCAATGCTGGTGGTGTTGCAGTGTCAGCCCTGGAAATGAGTCAAAATTCAGAACGTCTAAGCTGGTCATTCGAAGAAGTAGATGGCAAGTTAAAGGATATCATGGTTAACATTTATCATAATATTGATGAAGCTGCTAAGAAATATGGTTTAGATGGAGACTATGTAGCAGGTGCAAATATTGCTGGCTTCTTAAAGGTAGCAGAAGCAATGGAAGCACAAGGTGTAGTTTAGAGAATAACTAATTAAATAATTTAAGATGCTATTAGGTTTTTCCTAATGGCTTTTTTTAGTATAATTATATCTGAAAGGAAGCGGTAACAATGTTAGGTGAATTTAGTGTTTTATTTGAAGCTCCCTTAGAGAAAGTTAAAATTGTTACAGATGATAGTGGGGGCTTACGACTTAGACCTCAAGAAAATGAAGAAACAAAACAAATAGTTATAATAAAGAAAAATGGAAAAGTTAGAGTTAAGAGATATAGCTATAGATTAGAAATTAATGGTGATCGAAAATTTTTTGATCGGACATTTAAATTTGATGAAGAAATCACTCAAAAGATTTTAGCAAGTATAAGGGATTGTTTCAATAATAGAGAAGGTAACATTATAGGTTTAGATGCTAGACCTTGGACTTTGGATGTAACTGATGAAAATGGTAGAAAGAACCAATTAGTAGGTATAGTAAATGGAGACAAATCTGTTAGCAAGATTTCAAGTTATATTCGAGAAGAGTTAGACTTGGATTATTTATGGTTATTTGATGGTAAAGATATTAGGGATGAAATAAAAAAAGTTATTTTAGAAACTAGACATAATTTAAGTGATACGATCAAGATAGAAAAATTAATTATAACTGCTAAAGAAGATAAAATTGAATACAGTCAAAAAGATGACAAAGGAATGAAAAGCGCTAAGACGTATGTAATTCCTAATAAGGTGAAAGAACTTTTAGAAAATTATTCTTTTACTAATTCATTTAATAGAATCTTAGGCAATCCTAAAGATGTTATTGAGCCAGAAGAAAAGCGGGATTACCAATTAATAATTGAAAATAGTCAAAATGATCGAAAGATTTATGTGGGAACTTATGATAAATATTCTCTTCCAACAGATTGGGGAGATTTTATTAAAGATATAACAAATATAATTTCACAAGAAGATGAAACAGAGATTTTTAAATCAAGTGTTTATAATAGGAGATTACGCAGAAAAGGCGAATATATTATTTGTGGTGTATTCTTTGAAGGTGGATATAAAGAATATAATTATTTGACTGATGATGAGAGTATTCAAGTTGGCGATGAGGTTGAAATCCCAGTTGGTGTTGATAATCATGTAGTAAAAGCTAAAATAGCTGATGTAAATTATTATTATAAGGAAGAAGCACCATATCCAATTGAAAAGACAAAAAAGATTCTAAGAAAAGTTTGATTGGAAGTATCAAGATAGCATAGGGGGAATTTGAGAAAAATGAATTTAGCAGCACTTTATCACAGGCCAGATAGTGAAATGGCATATTTAGTAAAGAAAGATGACTTTCAGATTAGGTTAAGAACGGGGACAAATGAAGTTGAAAATGTAATTTTATATTATGGAGATCCATATGACGTTACCATAAATGATAAAAAGAAGCAGATTTGGGAATATCAAGTTCAAGAAATGAATCTACAAGCTTCAACAAGCCTTTATGATTATTGGCAATTAAATGTGAGCGTTCCACTAAAAAGGTTACAATACTTTTTTAAAATCAAATTTAGAAATGGCAAAGAATTTTTATATGATGATAGACATATTTGGAGTTATTCTAAGATACATTTAGAGAATAGTTCTGGTTTTAGAATGCCTTATTTCCACGAAATAGATCGCATAAAAACGCCAGATTGGGTGAAAAAAACGGTTTGGTATCAGATTTTTCCTGAACGCTTTGCTAATGGTGATCATTCAATTGATCCCAAAGGAACATTGCCATGGGGAAGTGAAAAGCCTAGTAGAACAAATTTCTTTGGTGGTGATCTTCAAGGGGTAATCGATCATTTAGATTATCTGGAAGACTTAGGAATTAATGGAATCTATTTTTGTCCGATTTTTGCTGCACATTCTAACCATAAATATGATACGATAGACTATTTTAATATTGATCCTGCTTTTGGCAGTAAGGAAAAATTCAAAGAATTAGTAGATAAAGCACACGAACGTGGTATTAAGATAATGTTAGATGCTGTATTCAATCATATGGGGGACTTTTCCATGCAATGGCAAGATGTCATAAAGAATGGAGAAAAATCCCGCTTTGCCGAATGGTTCCATATTAATAAATTCCCAGTATCTTATGATGAAATTAGTCTGGAACAAGCAGAAAATTTAACCTATGAAGTTTTTGCTAAGACACCACATATGCCTAAATTAAATACAGCTAATCCTGAAGTGCAAGATTATTTGTTAGAAATTGCTAGATATTGGATTGAACAATTTGATATCGATGCTTGGAGGTTAGATGTTGCTAATGAAATAGATCATCACTTTTGGAAGAAGTTCTATCGAGAAACTCATAAGTTGAAATCAGATTTTTATGTTGTAGGAGAGGTCTGGCATTCAGCTCAATCTTGGTTAGATCAAGCTGAATTTGATGGTGTGATGAATTATCCATTTACTGATGCAATTATTGATGGAATTATTTTGAATAAGATCAATATTACAGATATGAAGGATACACTTATAAATAATTTAATGAAATATCGGGATCAAAATAATCAAGTTATGTTAAATTCATTAGATACACATGACACAGCCAGAATTTTGACGCTAGCAAAGGGTGATAAGAATAAAGTAAGACAAGCTTTAGTATTTATGTTCATGTTGACAGGAAGTCCATGTATTTATTATGGTACTGAAATTGGTATGACTGGAGGACCAGACCCAGATTGTAGAAGATGCATGATTTGGGATAAAAGTCAGCAAGATTTAAGAATGTTCAATTTTATGAAAGATTTAATTGCTATAAGAAAAAAGTATTCAAAAGTATTAAATTATAGTAATATAACATGGAGTTTAGTAGACAAGGGTAATCATAGTGTTGAGTTAATACGAGAATTACCTGGGTGTAAAGTGCAATCAATTTTTAATTTTGGAAAGAATAATATAGATGTAAAAGTGGATGGAAAGAAAATTTTAGCAAGTAATATCGAAAAAAATGAAATCGCTCCAGGTGGCTTTATAATAACTGTTACTGACTAAGTAAATTTTAAAGAGGGAGAATAATTTTTCTCTCTTTTTTTATTGGAATAAAATTAATAAAAAATACATTTAAATGAAAATAAGATTAAAAAAATCAGTTGATTTTGATAAAATTTGTGAAAGCTATTTCCTTAAATCAATATACGTTGTATTATAAAAGTAGATAATTTTAAATTTATCAATTCAACATAAGGAGGGGTGTCTATGGCTGTAAATACAGAAGAACGCCACGGACAAGAATCGCTAGAAAATCATAAACACATGTTTAATCAAGGTGTGAACTATGAACTCTATAATTTTTTAGGTGTTCATAAAATTAGTACAGATGATGAAAGCGGTTATGTTTTTCGCGTTTGGGCTCCTCATGCTAAACAAGTATGGGTATGTGGAGACTTTAACAACTGGGATAAATCTCACCCAATGACGTTAGATAAAAAATCTGGCATTTGGAGTATCGAGGTAAAAGAATCCCGAGAAAATCAATATTATAAATATTTGGTCAAACAGGCAAACGGTAGAGAAGTCATGAAGACTGATCCGATGGCACAGGTATATGAAAAACGTCCTGAAACGGCAGCTGTCGTCAAAGAATTGGAACCGTTTAAATGGAATGACGGTCTATGGCGTGGCAGACAAAAACGTATGAATCATTTTAATAATCCTATCAATATTTATGAAGTACATGCACCATCATGGAAAGAACATGAAGATGGTAGTTTGTATACGTTTAAGGATTTAACAGCAGAGTTAATACCATACGTGAAGAAGATGGGTTACACTCATATCGAATTTATGCCATTGATGGAGCATCCCCTTCCAGCATCCTGGGGTTATCAGTTAACGGGGTACTTTGCTTTGTGTTCAAGTTACGGTACACCAGATGAGTTTAAGGATTTTGTTAATGAATGCCATCAAAATAATATTGGTGTTTTGGTTGACTGGGTTCCTGGTCACTTCAGTATTAATGATGATGCTTTAGCATATTATGATGGAACTCCAACTTACGAGTATGAAGATCCAGACAGAGCTAAGAATATAGGTTGGGGAGCTTTGAATTTTGATTTAGGTAAACCAGAAGTGCAATCATTCCTTTTATCAAGTGCCTTTTATTGGCTTAACGAATTTCATTTAGACGGTATGCGAGTAGATGCCGTATCAAACATGATTTACCTAGATTATGATGAAGGCCCATGGAAACCTAATAAATACGGAGATACTCGTAATTTAGAAGGATATGCTTTCCTACAAAAATTCAATAAAGTTGTGAAGTTCGCTCATCCTGAATCTTTGATTATTGCTGAAGAAAGTTCATCAGGTACACAAATATCAGGAACTATTGAATCTGGAGCAATAGGATTTGATTATAAATGGAATATGGGTTGGATGAATGATGTACTAGAATTTTTCGAAATGGATCCATATTTTAGAAAAGATAATTTGAATTTAGTTACATTTTCATTTATGTACTGGCAAGCAGAAAACTTTGTATTACCTTTATCACATGATGAAGTGGTACATGGTAAGAAGAGTTTAATGCATAAGATGTGGGGAGACAGATATCGTCAATTTGCACAATTGAGAACACTTTATACATTTATGATGATGCATCCAGGTAAGAAATTACTCTTCATGGGTGGCGAATGGGGACAATTCTTAGAATGGAAATTTGATCACGGATTAGAGTGGGTAGATTTACAAGATGAAATGAATGCTAAGATGCAACATTTCACTTCAGTTTTAAACCACTTCTACAAGGAAGAAAGACCATTGTGGGAATTGGGTCAACAAGATGCTACGTTAGAAGTTATAGATGCTGATAATCATGATGATACAGTTTTAAGCTTTATTCGTCATGGTAAACGTAAAAAAGATTTCTTGATTGTTATCTTAAACTTTACACCAGTTGAAAGAAGAAACTTCAGAATTGGTGTCCCATATGAGGGTACATATACTGAAATCTTAAATACTGAGATGAAGGAATTTGGTGGAACATGGGTAGAGCATAATGCTGATAGTGTTAGCGAAGAAGTTAACTTTAAAGATTATGAACATTCTATTACTACAACAGTTCCAGCTTTAGGCGCAATTATATTGAAACCTAAAGATATTAAGGTAACTCGTCGAAGTTCTAAGAAACACTCACATAAGAAATAAGCAAAAAAAGAGAGAGAGAATTTGGTTGTTTTTGTTGTTTGATGTCTAGGGTAAGAACAAAGTGAGGTGAGAGATGAAGTTGTTACGCTTCATCGTAGTATATGAAAAATGAAATGTTAGGAGTAATCCTTGCAGGAGGTAAAGGTACACGTTTAGGAAAATTGACACATAATCAAGCTAAACCTGCTGTACCATTTGGTGGACGTTATCGCATTATTGATTTCACTTTAAGTAATTGCGTTAACTCAGGAGTTAAAAATATCGGTGTTATTACCCAGTATCAACCCTTAAATCTAAATGCACATATTGGAAATGGTGCTAGTTGGGGATTAGATGACTTGAATGCGGGAGTAACAATATTACAACCATATTCTAATAATGAAGGTAGCAAGTGGTTTGAAGGTACTGCTCATGCTATCTATCAAAATATTGGTTACATTGATCAAATGGATCCAGAATATATTTTAATTTTATCTGGTGACCACATCTATAAGATGGACTATGAAGCAATGCTTGACCAACATAAAGAAACAGGAGCTTCATTAACAGTTGCTGTTATTGATGTTCCTTGGGATGAAGCATCACGTTTCGGAATTATGAATACTGATGACAATAATCGTATTATTGATTTTGAAGAAAAGCCAGCTGAACCTAAGAGTAATCATGCTTCCATGGGTATTTATATCTTCAACTGGAAGAGATTACGCGAAGTTTTAGTAAATAGCTTTACTCGTAATCAAGATATGGTGGACTTCGGTAAAAATGTTATTCCATATTACCTAAAGAGTGGTGAAAGTGTATTTGCATACAACTTCAAAGGATATTGGAAAGACGTTGGTACTATCGATTCATTATGGCATGCAAACATGGAATTCTTAGATGAAAATAATGAATTAAACTTACAAGATAGAACATGGCGTATCTATTCTAGAAATCCTATTGCACCACCACAAATTATTGCTGAAACAGCTGAAATTAAAGATGCAATGATTGTTGATGGCTCTTATATTGCAGGTAAGGTTGATCATAGTATTTTATCTGCTAATGTAAGAATTCAAACAGGTTCTGTTATAACAGATTCTGTGATCATGCCAGGTGCAAAGATTGGTAAAAATGTAACTATTCATCGCGCAATTATCGGTGAAGGTGCTGTTATCGGCGATGATGTTGTCATTGATGGTACAGATGAAATTGCAGTTATCGGAAATAAAGAAGTAGTTGGGGTGACAAGTCATGAAGAATAATAAAATGTGTGCAATCTTAGGAAATGAACATGAATATACAGAATTACTACCATTGACCAAAAGAAGAGCATTAGCTACTCTTTACTTTGACTGCAAATACCGTATCATGGATTTTGCTTTATCAAGTATTGTAAATGCTAATATTCGTAACATTTTCTTAGTGGTAAACCAAGCTAAATTAAAATCCTACTTTGACCATTTAGGTGGCGGTAGAGAATGGGGATTAGATAGCATTGGTAGTTATCGCTATATTAACTTTTCTCAAGATTTAGTTCGTCAAAAAGTAGAAGGTCAAAAATATTTTGATGATGTAATTGATTACTTAGAAAAATCACGTTCAACATATACTGCTTTTGTTGGTAATAAGATGTTAAACAGTGTTGATTTGAAAGCTGTTTTGAAGATTCATAAGGCACAAAAGAATGACATGACAGTTGTATTCAAACGTATGCCAAAAGATAAGATTGCTTCTGATGATCAAATTCTAGAAATTGATGATCAAACAAATCGTGTAAAGGGCAATCATAACTTTAGTGAATATCCACATAATTCTGATATTTACAACTTATCAATGAATATCTTCATCATTGAAACTCAAAACTTAATTAACCAACTTCGTAAAGGTCAAAGAATAGGTGCATCTGCTAACTTAGAAGACTTCTTCTTAAGTTTGATTAGTCGTTTAAACTGTGGTACATACGAATACACAGGATACATGTGCAATATCTTTGATGTGAAGAGTTACTATGATGCTAACATGGATATGTTGAATGTCGATCATATGAATTCATTGTTATACAGTAGCCAACACATTATTACTAGAACAAAGAATGAAGTAGCTACTCACTTTACTAAGACTTCCGATGTTAAGAATAGTCAATTTGCAACAGGATGCGTTGTTGAAGGATATGTAAGAAACAGTTTAGTATCACGTAGAACATTTATCTCTGAAAACTCTAAAGTAGAAGACTCAATAATCATGTCTAATGCTCGTATTGGAAAAGATGTAGAAATTAAATATGCAATCTTAGACAAAGATGTTGTAGTTAAATCTGGTGTAAAGATTATCGGAACTCCAGAAAACCCTGTAGTTATTGAAAAGAAGATGAAAGTAACAAGTGATGTTATTCAAGATACACCTAGGGAGGATGTTGAAGACTAATGAAACTTTTATTTGCCGGTAGTGAATGTGCACCTTTCTTTAAAACAGGTGGCTTAGGCGATGTAATGGGGGCATTACCTAAAACAATTGCTAAAACAACTGATAATGACGTAAGAGTGGTACTTCCATTCTTTACAGGAATGGCTGAAGAATACAAGAGCCAACTATCATTTGTAACAAGTTTTTATGTAAAAGTTGGCTGGCGTGATCAATATTGTGGTGTGCTAAAGTTAGAAATGGATAACGTTACTTACTACTTTATTGATAACTTGTATTATTTTGATAGACCAGGCTTGTATGGTTACTATGATGAAGGCGAACGTTGGGCCTTCTTCCAACAAGCAATTATTGAAATGTTAGAAAAAATTGGATTCATTCCAGATATCTTACATGTAAATGATTATCACACTGCATTTATTCCATTCTTATTAAAAGAAAAATATGGATGGATTAATGCATATCAAAACATTAAAACAGTTTTGACAATTCATAACTTACAATTCCAAGGTGAGTATGGTCGTGAAGTATTGGGAGAATTATTTAATTTAGATGCTTCATATTACGATGATGGAACTGTTCGTTTTGATACTGCTGTTAATTTCATGAAGACTGGTATTCTGTATGCTGATAAGGTAAATACAGTTAGTCCAACTTATGCAAGTGAAATTCAAACTGAAGCCTTTGGGCAAGGGTTAGATGAAATTTTGAGAATGCATAATTGGAAGTTAAGAGGAATTCTAAACGGTATTGATTACGAAAGAAATAATCCTGCCACAGATAAAAATCTTGTCGCAAATTATTCTGCTAAAAAGTTAAAGGGTAAAGTTAAAGATAAGTTAGCTTTGCAAAAGGAATTTGGTTTACCTCAACGTAAAGATGTTCCAGTGATTGCAATGGTTAGTCGTTTAACAGCTCAAAAAGGATTCCAACTAGTTGTTTCAGAAATGCAAAACTTAGTTCAATTTGATGTTCAAGTGATAGTTTTAGGAACTGGCGATGCTAATTTTGAACATGACTTTAGATACTTTGCAGATACTTATCCTGACAAAGTTGGAGCTGCTATTACATTTGATGTTGGATTGGCCCAAAGAATATATGCAGGGGCAGATATGTTCTTAATGCCATCAGCATTTGAACCTTGTGGATTATCACAAATGATTTCAATGCGTTATGGTACATTGCCAATTGTTCATCAAATTGGTGGCTTGCAAGACAGTGTTCAACCATTTAATCCTGTAACTGGTGAAGGAACAGGATTTGGTTTCCACGATTTTTCTGGCTTCTATATGATGCAAGAAATCCAAGAAGCATTACGTTTGTATGCAGAGCCAGTAGCATGGACAAAAGTTGTAAAGCAAGCTATGTCACAAGATTTTAGTTGGGAAACAGCGAGTCAAGAATATCTAAATATGTATAATGAATTAGTCTAATAAGGATAGCTTAGGAAAGAGGGTTAACATGGATTTTAATAAAGAAGTTTTTAAAGAAAAATTCAAAAATCGTTTGGATGAAAAATATGCTTTAGATGTAAAGGATGCAACACCTCAAGAACTTTATTTAACATTAAGTTCAATTGTACGATCAAGTTATAGTCGTTATTGGCGTAAAACTTGGAAGAAGTACATGGAAGATGGTAAAAAGCAAATTTATTATTTCTCTATTGAATTTTTACCAGGTCGTTTATTAATGAGTAACTTACTCAATATGGGTTGGTTAGAAACAGTTAGAGATGCATTGAAAGATTTAGACATCGATTTAGATGAAATTGCGGAAGTAGAAAAAGATATGGCTCTTGGTAATGGGGGATTAGGTCGTTTAGCTTCTGCTTTTATGGATTCTTTAGCTTCTGACGGTCTTCCAGGAAATGGTAATGGTATCCGTTATCGTTATGGATTATTCAAGCAAAAATTTATTGATGGTTACCAAATTGAATTACCTAATGAATGGCTTGATAGTGGTAATCCTTGGGAAATTCGCCGTGAAAGTAAATCTGTGACAGTTAGATTAGGTGGAAAGGTATATCTTGTTGATAGAGGAAACTATCTTGAACCAGTCTATGAAGATGCACAATTAATTAAAGCTGTACCATATGATACTGCCATCGTGGGCTATAAAAATGGCACTGTTAATACAATGAGATTATGGGATGCTGAAATTCCATCTTCAGAAGAAGCTAAGTACAGAACTATTGAACAAAGACGTGAAGTTGAAGACTTAGTATCTGTTTTATATCCAGATGATTCTAAAGAATCTGGACGAATTCTTCGATTGAAACAAGAATATTTCTTCGTATCAGCTGGTATTCAAAGTATTGTTCGCCACTTTAAGAAGTACAATAAATCAATGAGTAAGATTGGCGAATATATTGGAATTCATATTAATGATACTCATCCAGCTATGAGTGTGGCTGAATTAATGCGTATCTTAGTAGATGAAGAACATATGAGTTGGGACGATGCTTGGAAACAAACTGTTGCTGTAATGAGTTATACAAACCATACAATCATGGCAGAAGCTCTTGAAAAATGGCCTGTTCATATCATGCAACAAGTTCAACCTCGTATCCTACAAATCATTCAAGAAATTGATCGTCGTTTTGTTGAAGAAAAACAAGGTCAATATGCACGTGATATGATTGAACGTACACGTATTATTAAAGATAATCAAGTAAGAATGGCTAACTTATCTATCATTGGTTCTCACAGTACTAATGGTGTAGCTAAGTTGCATACAGAATTGCTTAAAGATGATGTGTTACGTGATTTCTATGTAATGTATCCTGAAAGATTTAATAATAAGACAAACGGAATTACAGACCGTCGTTGGTTACAAATTGCTAACCCAGAACTATCTAAAGTTTTAGATAAGGCAATTGGTACAGAATGGCGTCAAGATCCAACTAAGTTACAAAAATTATTGAAGCATCAAAATGATAATAAAGTTTTGAACCAGATTGCTAATGCTAAGTTGAAGAACAAAGAAAGATTAGCTAAGTTTATCGAAAAAGGAACAGGAATTAAAGTTTCTACAGATGCTATCTTTGATGTTCAAATTAAACGACTACATGCATACAAACGTCAATTATTGAAATTGATGCATATTGTTAAGTTGTATCTAGACATTAAGCAAGGCAAGGTAGCCTCTGATTTCCAACCAAGAGTATTTATTTTTGGTGCTAAAGCAGCACCTAGTTATTACTATGCAAAAGCCATCATTAAGTGCATTAATGAAGTTGCAAACATGGTAAATAATGACCCTGAAATTGGCGATAAGTTAAAGGTAGTATTCTTGGAAGATTATCGTGTATCTTTAGCAGAAAAGATTATTCCAGCTGCTAATATTAGTGAACAAATTTCTCTTGCATCTAAAGAAGCTTCTGGAACAAGTAACATGAAGTTAATGCTTAATGGTGCTTTGACTGTAGCTACACTTGATGGTGCTAACATTGAAATTAAAGATTATGTTGGAGAAGACAATATCTTTATCTTTGGTTTAACTAAGGATGAAGTATACGACTACTACAATAATGGTAATTACCATTCATATGATTACTACAACAATCATGAAGAAATCCGTCGTGTATTAAATGCTTTTGTAGATGGAACAATTCCAAATTGCCAAGCTGAAGGTCAAGAAATTTTTGATTCACTTACAAAATACAATGATGAATATTTTGTATTAAGAGATTTCGAAAGTTATGTAAATATTCAAGAAATGGTTGATAGAACTTACAGTAATAAGCGTCATTGGAACCAAATGAGTTTGGTTAATATCGCTTACGGTGGTATGTTCTCTTCTGATGATACTATTAAGCGTTATGCTGAAGATATTTGGAACATTAGTCCATTAAAGGATGAAAAACATGGCACATATTCTTTATAATGCCTGGGATTCTTTATACAAAGAACCTTTTGGAGCTGTAAAAATAGGGCACGAAGTTGTATGGCGTCTACAAGTTTTTCCAGATGAGAATGAAGAAATTCATTATGTTAATTTAATTCTTACCAAGGATGGAGAAGAAGATGTACCTTATGCTTTAGAAAATTTAAATCATGATGGGTTATATCAAGTAAAGCTCCAAATTGGAACAGCTGGATTATATTTCTATCATTTTGAAATTGAAACTAGTCATGGTAGATCATACTTGGAAAAACGCCAAGGTGGTATGGCTCAACAAGTAAGTAGTCAATCAGATTTGTTGAGATTTCAGTTAACATGCTTTGACGAAGAAGTTCCAAGTCCTAAATGGTATCGCCAAGGTGTAGTTTATCAAATTTTCCCTGATAGATTTGCTAATGGATTGCCTAATGGTGAGGTTCAAGGAAGAAAGCCAAATAGTTTTATTTATGGTACTACTGCTGATAAACCTTATTACATTCGTGATAAAAATAATGAGATTGTACGTTGGGATTTTTATGGTGGCAACTTAAGAGGAATTTTAAAGAAATTACCATATCTAGAAGAATTGGGTGTGACTACAATTTATCTGAACCCTATCTTCTTATCTCGAAGCAATCATCATTATGATACTGCGGATTTCTTAAAGATTGATCCAATGATAGGAAACGAAGATGATTTGAGGGAATTAATCAGCGAGATGCATAAAAGAAATATGCACTTGATTTTAGATGGAGTTTTCAACCATGTGGGTAAAGAAAGTATATACTTTAATGCTAGTGGTTCTCATGGAAAGAATGTTGGAGCTGCTCAAAGTAAAGAAAGTCCTTATTATTCGTGGTTTGATTTTATCCATTATCCTGATGATTATAAATCTTGGTGGGGTATCAAAGATTTACCAGTGATAGATAAAGATAATCCTGAATATCAGAAGTTTATTTATGGTGATAGTAATAGAAGTGTACTATCCAAGTGGAATAATTTTGGTGTTGATGGTTGGCGCTTAGATGTTGCTGACGAGTTACCAATGAATTTCCTTAGAGGAATTAGAAAGAACTTGGACTCACATCATAAGCAAGTAATGATAGGTGAAGTCTGGGAAGATGCTTCGAATAAGATAGCATATGATGAACGCCGTCAATATACAGTTGGAGATAATTTAACAGGTGTTATGGGTTATCCGACTAGAATCTTTGTAATGGATTTATTAGAGTCTGTAAAGAGTTCACAAGATATTAAGAAATATTGTAATGAATATTTACAGCTACAAGAAAATTATCCAAGAGATTTTTGGCTTAATACTTTAAATAATATCGGAACACATGATACCCAAAGAATTAAGACAGTTTTGCATAATGACGATAATAAAGTAATTCAAGCTTTCAGAATACTATTTAATTTACCGGGTGTCCCATGTATTTATTATGGAGATGAAGTAGGTGTTGAAGGCGATGCTGATCCAGATAACCGTAGATTCTTCCCATGGGGACAGGAAAAAAATAGTAGAATTATTCAAGAAGTAAAACAACTTGTTGATAAAAGAAAGAAAAATACTTTATTACAAGAAGGTCGTTTAGGCTTTGTAATTGCAAGAGGATCACACTGTCCTGCTTTGGCAATAGTTAGATATGATGATCAAGGAAATTCTGTGTATAATTGGTTGAATTTAACTCAATATAAACAAATTATTTTACCAGAGAACTGTGAATACCTTTGTCTACCACAAAATATTCAACAAAAATTCCAACATGAGTTAACTTTGGACTCGTGGGAATATAAAGTTATATAAATAAAAATGTACCAATTTTCAAAAGTTAGTTAAGAGCTAACAATGAAGATTGGTACATTTTTTTGTAAAAAAAACAGTCTTTTAAAACTAAGACTGGTGAAATAATTGCTAATTTAATTTTTCTAAAGGATAGACACGATCATCTGCTTCATCATAAACACTAACTGGAAGCTGATTAACAGCATCTATACGGAGATGATATCCATAATTATCTAGGAACAATAATTCGCGATTATCTAGACTAACGATCTTACCGGGAAGACGCTTGCCATCGATAAAGATTTCCAAATTATCTGCAACTTCTAAGCGATGACTTCGTTTACTAATTTCATCAGTAAACATCCAAACTCCAAAATAAAATGCAGGAATAGTAATTTTGTTTTTTCTATGTTTCTTCTTAGCGTGAAAAAAATTTTTTATGCCATCTTTTAAGAACCATTTAGACCTAACGAAGTGCCTACGTTCCATCACCACTATCAACTCCTCCAAACTTAAAAACACACTAAATACCTCTTATTACCGACTATTATATACTATTTTTTTGGTTGTGGAATAGAAAAAATAAATAATAACTAAAATGAAATAATTCATTATTTTTGTTACAAATCGGAAATAATAAAACGTTTACAAGCAAACGTTTACGTTGTAATATAACAGTAATTTTTGGTATGATAAATGTAATAAATTATATATGGAGGAATTATTATGCTCAGACTAGGAATTATTGGAACAGGATGGATTGCTGACCAATTTGTTGAAGCTGCTCATGCAACAAAAAGATGGCAATTATCAGCTGTTTATTCAAGAAGGATGAAGAGAGCTAAAGAATTTGGAAGCAAGTATTCTGAGGATATTGTCTATTTTGATCGATTATCCGATTTTTTCCAAAGTGATAGTTTTGATGTAGTATATATTGCTTCTCCAAATAGTCTTCATTTTGAACAAGCTAAAGCTGCAATAATGGCTGGAAAGCATGCAATTGTAGAAAAACCAATTACATCTAATCCACAAGAAATGTCACAGTTAATTAAAATATTAAGAAGACATCCACAACAATTTTTATTTGAAGCAGCTAGACATTATCATGAAGAAAACTTCAAAGCTGTTCAACAAGCTGTACAAGGAATGGAAGAAATTCAAGGTGCAACTTTGACTTATATGAAGTATTCCTCAAGATATGATGCCTTCTTAGAAGGTAAGAATCCTAATGTATTTTCACCAGATTTTGCTGGTGGTGCTTTACAAGATTTAGGGGTTTATATGGTGTATGATGCACTAGCATGGTTTGGAGTACCAGATAGTGTAAATTACTATGCTACAAAGCTAAATAATGGAATTGATGGAAAAGGCATTGCAATTTTTAATTACCCACAATTCGAAGTAACTTTGCAATTTGGAAAAACTGCAAACTCATATTTACCTGGTGAAATCTATGGTAAGAAAGAAACAATTGTTATGGATAATGCTGCAGATTTAAATGAAGTTTACATTGTCAATGGCGAAGGTGAAAAGACAATTATTTCAGAGTTAGCAGATAATAATCCAATGTTAGCAGAAGTTATAGATTTTGCTGATGTATTAGAAAATCCAGATAGTCTTGAAGCTAGAGATATTGCTGATGAATGGTTAGCTATGTCAGTTGAAGTTAATAAAGTAATGTATAAATTACGTTACTATGCAAAAATAGAATTTCCAAGTGATTATGAAGAAGAGTAGAAAGGATTAATTTTAATAATGAATCCAAAATTTGAAGAACAATTCCGTCAAGAAGGATTTACCGAACCTACGTTAATTCAAAAGTATGTATATCCCAAATTAGCTGAAGGAAAGAATGTAGTAGGTTTAGCTCCAACTGGTTCCGGTAAGACTTTAGCATATTCATTACCATTGCTAGAAAAAATATTACCCAAAGATGGAAGTCAATTATTAATCATGGCTCCTTCTCAAGAATTGGCTGCACAGTTAACAAATACGATAAGACCATGGGCTAAATTATTAGACTTAAGTGTTATTGGTTTGTTAGGTGGTGCTAATGTAAAACGACAAATTGAAAAACTAAAGAAACATCCTGAAGTAGTTATTGGAACTCCAGGTAGATTGTTAAATTTAATAAAACTAAAGAAACTGAAGCTTCATAAAATTGAATCTATTGTTATTGATGAAGCAGATGAGATGTTAGGTGATGAAGATAGCTTAAACGATGTACGCGAAATCGTTAGTCACTGTCCATCTGAAGCACAAATTAGCTTTTTCTCTGCTACTGAAGCACCTATTCTTTCTGAATTGCATCGTTGGTTTGGTGTTGATGTAGAAAAAATAGATGTTCGAAAAGAAGATAATACACGTGGTGAAGTAACTAACTATATGATAGAAACCCCAACACGTAAACGAACTGAAATGTTAAGAAGATTAGGACATGTTGATGATTTTTATGCTTTAGTTTTCTTTAAACAAACAGCTACTTTACGTGATGTAGCAGAAAAGTTACTTCATATGAAAGTACCAGTAGCTATTTTGTCTAGTGAACAAAGACAAGTAGATAGACAAAAATCATTAAGACAGTTACGTAAGAGAGAAATAAGATTTGTTTTAACAACTGATGTAGCTGCTAGAGGATTAGATTTACCTGATTTACCAGCAGTTGTTAATTATGATTTACCTAAGGATACTAATACTTACATTCATCGCGCAGGAAGAACTGGTCGTATGGGTGCAGATGGTATTGTTGTTAACTTGGGGAATGAACATGATTTGCGTTTATTCAAACAATTAATGTCTGGAACAGATTTTGTGATAGAAAAAGGTATATTATATGCTGGAAAATTAATTCCAGAATCTGAAAAAGCATTGATTGTAGTAGAAGATGAAAGACCTAATAAAAAAGCAACAAAGAAAAAAATTAAAGATAAGAATCCTACTCGTAAGGAAGAAAAGGCTACAGAAAAGAAGAAGAAAAAGCGCAAGCGTAATTTGAAAAATAAGGGCAAGCGTCATGGACGTAAAAAAGATAAGTAGAGTAGGACAAAGTAAGAGTTAGAGGTGAGCGGATGAAAGCAGTAACGACTTTACATGTTTCAGCTAAATATTTATTTGAAAGAATTGCTGATAAAACGTTGTATGATATTTTTCAAACAACTGGTCAGGAACTTTCTTTGAATGAATTACAGGGGTATTCTTATTTGACTAAGATTGATATGTATAATGAAGCTCAAATTACAATTACTAGTGTCCTCCCTTACTCAAAGTTTCAGTATATTACTGATACAGCTGATAGTCATGTTACAGAAACCTATAAATTTAAGAGTTTAGCTCAAGATAAAGTAGAAGTTACATTTGAGCAAATAGAAGTTACATCTAATTTTTTGAAAGCTGTAGCTAATAAAATAACTAATATATCTTTGGGCTGGTTAAAGAAACATAACTTTAAAAAGGTTTTAAAACATCTAGAAACTGGATATTAGTAATATAAATATTTTTAATTTAATGATTATTGACTAAACCAAGTTTAATTTATTATACTATATGGTGTTGTCAATAATTAACAATGCACTCGTAGCTCAGCTGGATAGAGCAACCGCCTCCTAAGCGGTAGGTCATCGGTTCAAATCCGATTGAGTGCATTTTATCGAAGTTATATACCGAGATAGCAATTTAAACAGTCGGGGGAGCCAGTAGGTTTTCCCGGCTTTTTAAGTATTTAAAAACGATTGGAGATTGAAATGAAAGTAAAAAGAAAAATCTTTTGGGGAGCTTTAATAACTCTAGGGATAGTTTATGGTGATATTGGGACATCACCTTTGTATGTAATGAAAGCTCTAATTATGGATGCTGGAGGATTAAATGGGCTAACCGAAGATTACATAATTGGATGTCTATCACTGGTTTTTTGGACTTTAATGTTAATGACAACAATAAAGTATGTTTTAATAGCGTTGAGGGCAGATAATCACGGTGAAGGTGGAATTTTTGCCTTATATGCATTGGTACGTAATAAGAAAAAATGGCTGATATTACCGGCGTTACTAGGTGGTGCGGCTTTATTAGCAGATGGAACTTTAACACCTGCTGTTACTGTAACGAGTGCTATTGAAGGTTTAAAGGGTATTTCGATTGGTTCTCAGCCGTGGATAAATACACAGTTAGAAGTTAATCTAGTAACATTTGTAATTCTATTAGTACTATTTTTGATTCAACGATTTGGTACAAGTTTTATTGGTAAAGCTTTTGGACCATTGATGTTGTTATGGTTCTCATTTCTAGCAATTTTTGGAATTGTTAACTTAATTCATGAGCCACTGGTATTGAGGGCTTTGTCACCTCATTATGGATTAATGTTGTTGTTTTCTCCTGCTAATAAAGTAGGAATATTTATTTTAGGAAGTGTCTTCCTGGCAACAACCGGGGCAGAAGCTTTATATTCTGACATGGGTCATGTTGGTAAGAGAAGTATATATTTAACTTGGCCATTTGTTTGTGGGGCATTAGTATTAAATTATTTTGGACAGGGAGCATATTTGATTAAAAATCTTGGTAATTTTAAAACTACTGGTGATATTTTTAATCCGTTTTATGAGATGCTACCTTCCAGTGTCTATTTATTTGGCGTACTAATTTCAACGATTGCTGCAATCATAGCCTCTCAAGCTTTAATTACTGGATCATTCACATTAGTTGAAGAAGCAGTCGGATTGAAATTACTACCTAAAATGAAAGTAGAACATCCTTCTTTATCCAGAGGTCAAATTTATATTCGTACGATAAATTGGTCATTATGTATTTGTACTCTGTTAGTTTTGGTATACTTTAGAACTTCTGAAAGAATGGAAGCAGCTTATGGTTTAGCAATTACAATTACAATGCTTATGACAACTATTTTGTTATCACAATATCTTAAGGATAAAGTAAATGTAGTGTTTAATGGGATTTTCTTAGCTGTTTTCTTGTCAGTTGAATTGATATTCTTAATCTCTAGTTTAACTAAGTTTACACATGGTGGTTACGTAACTCTATTAATCACGCTTCTGATACTATTAATTATGGTAATTTGGTATTTTGGTAATAAATTACGTGATTATCTAAGTGATGAAGAAGAATGGGTATCGTTAAGTGATTATAAAGATGTATTACAGGAACTATCAAATGATGATAGGATTCCACTTTATATCAGTAATTTAGTAATGTTGACTAAAGTAGATAAAAGAACTTATAAAGTTAAAAGAGAAACACTGTATTCAATTTTAGATAAGTCTCCTAAGAAAGCCAAAGTATATTGGTTTGTAACAGTTAATACTACTAGTGATCCATATACAAATTATTATACAGTTGATATGATGGGAACAAGAAACATTGTTAATCTACAACTTTATTTAGGATTTAAAATGGATCATCGCGTAAACCTTTATTTGAGACAAGTAGTTGAAGACTTAATCGAAAATGATATTATCGATGAACAACCTCAAAAGTATACAACTATGCCTGGAAGAAAGATAGGGGATTTCCGCTTTATTATCATTCAAGAACTACTATCTCCAAATACAAGAGTAAGAGGATGGCAACATTTACTTATTTCTGCCAGAATCTTTATTCAAAACCATAGTACTAACCCAATTCAATGGTTTGGACTTGAATTTAGTGAGGTTAAGGTTGAAAAGGTACCATTGCTATTGAAGAAACGAAGAATACCAGCAATGGAACAAAGAATGATTTTGAATCCTAAAGATGTAAAACGTAGTACAAAAGAATAATAGAGAAAAGATAGTTGACAGTTAAATGTTAACTATCTTTTTTATATAGGCTTTCATGAAATTTGTGGTAGAAAATTTAATGTTAAATATTGTATAGTAGAGATGAGGATAAATTTAAGAGAAATACGAGGGATTGTATGACTACAATTAGAGATGTTGCAAAATTAGCTGGTGTTTCTCCATCAACAGCTTCAAGAGCGATGCACGATAGTAATTTAATTAGTGAAAAGACAAAGAAAAAAGTAAGAAAAGCAATGGAGGAGTTGAATTTTTCTCCTAATTACGCTGCACAAAGTTTGGCCAATAGATTTTCAAAAACAATTGGGGTTATTTTACCAATAAGAGAAGAATCCGTTGGTAATAATCCATTCTTTATTCAAATACTTCAAGGAATTTCGACTATTTGTAATGCACATGATTATATAGTTTCGTTAGCGACAGGCCAAAAAGAAGAAGAGTTAATCCAAAATATAGATAATTTGATAAATAGGGGTAATGTTAAGAACTTTATCTTTCTTTATTCGAAAGAAAATGATGCGATTCTAGAATATGTTAAGAAGCAAAAAGATGTATTTTATGTGATTGTGGGTAAGCCATATGACAATATTGAAAGTACATCATATGTGGATAACGATAATATTCAAGCTAGTAGCGATGCGACTAATTATCTAATCAATAAGGGACATCAAAATATATGCTATGTATATACTAATCTAGACGAAATGGTACAAGATGATAGATATGTAGGATATAGGCTAGCGGTTAAAGAAAAATTATTTAATTCATATAAATTAAACTTTTCAAGTGATAATCGGGAAGAAAATAAGGAAAAGTTATTAACTTTTATCAAAGCAAATCCACAAGTAAATGGGATTGTTGCATGTGATGATATAACAGGATTAACTGTTCAACAAATATTGATAGAATCTGGGATAGATTTAGAAAAGTATGAAATTGTAACATTTAATAATTCTATCTATACTCAAATTGCTAAACCTATGATAACTGCAGTAGAAATTTTTCCAAGATTTTTAGGATCAGAAGCAGCTGTCTTAGCAATAAATAATGGGCAAAAAACATTAGATGTGGGGACTAAACACATAATTGTTCCACATAAAATTATAGAGCATTAAAAAGTCACGAAAAAAATTGTGATTTTTTTAAAATTTTTTATCGCAAACGGTTGCAAAAGAAAACGTTATCTGCTATTATATTCATTGTCGAAATGAAAGAATGCGATTTCATTTTTTGATAATTTTATTACATTTATCTAGGAGTGTGATCTTATATGAGCGAAAAGGCGCAAAGTTCACAAGCAACAAAAGGTTTGCCTGACGTTAGTAGAAGTTTAATTTGGATGATAAACTTTGGATTCTTAGGAGTTCAAACAGCATTTACGTTACAAAGTTCGCAAATGTCTCGAATTTTCCAAACATTAGGTGCGGATCCTAATAGTCTTGGTTGGTTCTTCATTTTACCACCTTTAGCTGGCTTATTAGTGCAACCGGTTGTAGGGTATTATTCAGACCGTACATGGGCACCAAAATTAGGTGGTCGTAGATTGCCATATTTACTATTAGGTACATTAATTGCCGTTATTGTAATGATTTTATTGCCTAATTCTGGTAGTTTTGGTTTTGGATATGGTTCATTAGCAGCTTTGCTATTTGGTGCTATAACTGTTGCGTTCTTAGACGTTTCATCTAACATGGCTATGCAACCATTTAAAATGATGGTTGGTGATATGGTAAATGATGATCAAAAGAGTTATGCATATGGTATTCAAAGTTTCTTATCCAACACAGGGGCTGTAATCGCAGCTGTTCTTCCTTTCTTATTTGCATATATGGGATTAAAGAATACAGCTGCTAAAGGGGTTGTTCCTCAAACTGTTGTGGTAGCATTTTATGTAGGCGCTGCATTACTTATCATTACAAGTTTGTTTACCATCTTTAAAGTAAAAGAATATGATCCTGAAACATATGCTTTATATCATGGTATTTCTACAGAAGCAAATGAAGAAAAAGTTAGTTGGATTCAATTGTTGAAGACAGCACCTAAAGCATTCTGGACAGTTACTTTAGTTCAATTCTTCTGCTGGTTTGCATTCCAATACTTGTGGACATATTCAGCTGGTGCAATTGCTGAAAATGTATGGCATACAACAAACGCAACATCTCAAGGATATCAAGCAGCTGGTAACTGGTACGGAGTTTTGGCAGCGGTTCAATCTATCGCAGCTGTTGTATGGTCATATGTATTAGCTAAAGTTCCTAATAAATATCACAAAGCAGGTTACTTCTCAAGTTTATTACTAGGTGCATTAGGATTCTTATCAATTTTCTTTGTTTCTAATCAATATGTTTTGATTGTTTCTTATATTCTTGTAGGTATTGCATGGGCAGGTATTAATACATATCCATTGACAATTGTTACAAATGCATTATCAGGAAATCACATGGGAACATACTTAGGTTTATTTAATGGTTCAATTTGTTTACCACAAATCGTTGCATCTTTACTAAGTTTTGGTTTATTCCCTCTACTAGGCGGACATCAAGCAAATATGTTCTTAGCAGCCGGAATTGTTTTAGCATTAGGTGCATTTTCAGTATTACTAATTAAAGAAACACATGAGGCATAATTTATGATAGAAGAAGAACATTTTGGATATATTGGAAATAAAGAAATTTCAAAATATATTCTAAAAAATAAGCAACAAACACGAGTTGGAATTTTAAATTTGGCAGGAATAATTCAAGAATTCTCAATAGTAGTAAATTCTAAGCGGAAAAATTTGGTTGTTAATTTTGACACACCTAATGAGTATGTAGAAAATAACTTTCAAATTTGTAAGCAAATAGGAAGAGTTGCTGGAAGAATAAAAGGTGCAAGTTTTGAACTTGATAATATGCAATATACAGTAGAAGCTAATGAAGGTTCTAATACATTGCATGGAGGCTCACATGGTTTAAGCACCCAAATCTTGGATGCCAAAATTACAGGAAACACTTTAATCTTATTTACGAGATTAAAACATGAAGTAGATGGTTATCCAGGAGATATAGACTTGGAAATAAGTTATAGTTTGGATGATGATAATTGCTTGAGTGTGGGATATAAGGCTAAAGCAATTGGAAGTACAGTTTTTGATCCAACGGTGCATGTCTATTGGAGATTACCACAAGGGTTGAAGAATTCCAAGTTGATAATTCCTACTGGTCAACATGTAGAAACAGATGTGGAAAATATTCCAACTGGTAATTTTGATACGAATGAGAAGTATAATTTACAAAAAGAAAAATATTTATCAAATGTAATAGAAGAACTAAGATCTGATGAAATTGCAGGTTTAGACGATATCTATAAAGTTGATGCTAGTGACGATAAAGTGGTTGCTAGACTTACCAATATGGAAGATAATATTAATATAGATATTTTTAGTAATAGAAATGGACTGATTGTTTTTACAGCTGATCCTATAGATGTAGCTAATCATGACAAGGGTATTTACAATGCAGTGGCAACTGAAGCTCAAACAGTTTCTGATTCGTTGCATCATCCAGATTTTGGTGATATAAGGTTGTATGATGGTCAGGAAAAAAATTACGAAATAAAATATAAAGTAAGTATAGTTTGAAAGGAAGTCTAATTATGAAGAGAATATTTGAAGTTGATCCATGGAAAGTTATTTCTCATGAACTAAAGCCTGAAGATAAACGATTACAAGAAAGTATGACAAGTATTGGTAACGAATATATGGGTATGCGTGGGATGTTTGAAGAAAAATATTCTGGCGATACACATAAAGGTATCTATTTAGGTGGAGTTTGGTTCCCTGATAAGACAGTTGTTGGTTGGTGGAAAAATGGTTACCCACATTATTTTGGTAAAGTTATAAACGCTGTGGACTTTGTATCTGTTGATATTAAAGTAAATGGTGAATCCATTGACTTAGCTAAAGATAGTTATTCTGATTATGAAGTTAGTCTTGATATGAAGAAAGGTATTTTAACTCGTAGCTATGTAGTTGATAAAGATGGAGCTAAGGTAAAGGTAACATCTACTCGTTTTGTAAGTATTGCATTTAAAGAACTATATGCTAATAAATTAACTTTTGAAAATCTGGGCTCAGAACCTGTAACTTTAGAAGTTGATTCTGTAATTGATGCAGATGTATACAATAAAGATGCGAATTATGATGAACAATTCTGGAATGTTTTGAGTAAACAAGTATCTGCTAAAGATGGAAGATTAGTTGCACAAACAATTCCAAACAATTTTGGTACACCTCAATTTACTACTGAGATGGCAATGCATCATGTTACTGACATGGAAGCTAAAGGCTTAGGTAAAGAAGAAGACAAGCAAGTTGTTAATACTTTTGCTAAAGAATTGGCAGCTAATGAACAAGTAACATTTGAAAAACGTGTAATTGTTACAACATCTCGTGACTATGCAGATGAGAAAGACTTAGATGAAGCAACAAGTAAATTATTAGATTCACAAGCAGAAAAGACATTTAGTGAATTATTAACTGCCCATGAAGAAGCATGGGATAAGAGATGGGAAAAAGCTGACGTTAAGATTGAAGGCAGTGACGAAGCACAACAAGGTATTCGTTTCAACTTATTCCAACTATTCTCAACATACTATGGCGATGATGCTCGACTAAACATTGGACCAAAAGGCTTTACTGGTGAAAAGTATGGTGGTGCAACTTACTGGGATACAGAAGCATTTGCTGTTCCACTTTACTTAGCATTGGCTGATAAAGAAGTTACTCATAATCTTCTTGAATACCGTCATAATCAATTACCAGGTGCATACCATAACGCACAAGAACAAGGTCTAAAAGGTGCTTTATATCCAATGGTAACGTTTAATGGTATTGAATGCCATAATGAATGGGAAATTACTTTTGAAGAAATTCATCGTAATGGTACAATTGCATATGCTATTTACAACTATACACGTTATACTGGCGATGAAGAATATGTGACACATGATGGATTTGATGTTTTGACAGGTATTGCACGTTTCTGGGCAGATAGGGTGCATTACTCACAACGTAAGGGATTATACATGATTCATGGTGTAACAGGTCCTAATGAATATGAAAACAATGTAAATAATAACTGGTATACAAACATGCTTGCTAAATGGTGCTTAAATTATACTAATGAAATTGCAGATAAGGTTTCTGATGAAAAATTAGCTGAATTAGGACTTACTGAAGAAGAACGTAACAAGTGGCATGAAATTGCAGATAATATGTATCTACCAGAAGACAAGGAATTAGGAATCTTTGTACAACATGATACATTCTTAGATAAAGATTTAACACCAGTAGCTGATATTCCTGCTGATCAATTACCATTAAACCAAAATTGGTCATGGGATAAGATTTTAAGATCACCATATATCAAGCAAGGTGATGTAATGCAAGGAATTTGGTACTTTATCGATAAATTCCCAGAAGATGTTAAGAAACGCAACTTTGAATTCTACGAACCATTAACAGTACATGAATCTAGTTTATCTCCTTCTGTACACGCAATTATTGCTGCTGATTTGCACAAAGAAGATAAAGCTGTAGAAATGTATTCTAGAACTGCACGTCTTGATTTAGATAACTACAACAATGATACTAATGATGGATTGCATATCACATCAATGACTGGTTCTTGGTTAGCTATTGTTCAAGGATTTGCTGGTATGAGAGTAATTGATGATGAACTTCAATTCTCACCATTTGTACCAAAAGATTGGGAAGGTTATAACTTCCGTATTAACTTCCGTGACAGATTACTTGAAGTTACTGTAAATAAAGAAGGTTCATCTATTAAATTGCTAAAAGGCGATGATTTAACAATTAAGTTAAATGGTGAATCTTTGACATTAACAACAGAAAAGTAGGTGAATAGTTTGAAGGGTGTAGTATTTGATTTAGATGGTGTAATTACTGATACAGCTAAATTTCACTTTGAAGCTTGGAGTCAACTTGCAAAAGAAAAATTTGATTTAACTCTACCAGCTGAATTTGAAAGTAAGTTGAAGGGAATTAGTAGAATTGAATCTTTAGAAAGAATTTTGGAATTTGGTAATTTGAGCGATAAGTATACAAGTGATCAAGTAGCTGAAATGGCAAATGAAAAAAATACTTACTACGTAGCAGCAATTGATAGTCAATTAACTGAAAATGATATCTTACCAGGAGTAAAAAGATTACTTGATGAGTTGAAAGAACATGGCATGAAACTAGCAATAGCTTCTGCCTCTAAGAATGCTCCACATATTTTAGAAAAGCTAGGAATCATTGATGAGTTTGATGCAATTGCTGATCCAGCTAAGGTAGCTAAAGGCAAGCCAGCTCCAGATATCTTTATTGCAGGTGCTGAAGCAATTAATTTAGATCCTAAAGATTGTGTAGGCGTAGAAGATGCAGTGGCTGGAGTAGCTGCTATCAAGTCTGCAGGAATGGTTGCAGTTGCAGTTGGTGATAAGGATGAATTAAGCCAAGCTGATGAAGTTGTACCAAGTACACAAGATTTTAGCTATGAATTGTTTAATCAAGTGTGGAATAAAGTGAATAAGTAAATAAGAGAATAAGATGTGATTGAGAGAAGAAGATATTAACTGATTTTGGTTAATATCTTTTTTTGCGTATAAAAATGAGGATTAGAGAAAGAACTCTAATCCTCATTTCTTTTAAATATTTGGATTCTTACGACCTATCATAGTAATTACAATCAAGGCAATAATTGATTCAATTGCAATATATAATCCGCGCCAAGCTAGATGAGTACCACCAAGCCAGAGATTAAAAATAATAGATACAATGACAATGCCTAAAATAGCAATCCACTGACCTTTATTAAAGGCGATACCATATTTTTCTTCGCGTCGACGGATAGAAGGTAAGATAGCACCTAAACCAATTAAAACTACAATTGCAACAATATTAATAATTAATTCATACCACCATGTATGACTGAATTGCTTAACATCTTGAGGTGTAATTCCCAAAATAGTAGCAATAGCAGTTACAGCAAGTAACAAGAAACCAACAATATAAGCCAGTTTGTCATTTTTTATGTAAACATATTCTGATGGATATTTAGCTGAATTTTTACGAACACGCATGAAGGCATAGAAAATCCAGCAGGTAACGCCAGGAGAAATAATACCGTTTAAATTCAAAAGCCAATTAAATACATCATTCATTTCTGGTAAGAATACCCCTAATAGCATGATGAAAGCTGATAATGAGCTAGTTAAAATATAGCCATTAATAGGTAAGCCATCGCTATTAGTTTTACGTAAGAATTTAGGCATGAATTTATCACCAGTGTCTGAGATTAACATACGTGTCATAGCATCTAATAGAACCGCTAGTAAAGCACACATATAAAGAACAGAAGTCCAAGCGTAGATGTACATGAACAATTTACCCACACCAAGTTGTTGTCCTAAAGCTTGAAAAGCATAGTAAGAACCATTCATCTTTAAATCATTTGGTAAGTGATAAGCATTAAAATAGATACCTAATGCAAATGAACCAAAAATAGTTAAGAAAGCTGTCATGATTGATAAAGCGATCATTGCCTTAGGAAAATCACGCTTAGGTTGTTTCATCTTAGTAACATAAGGAGCAATGAGTTCACAACCATTAACTGCATAGATTAACATACCAACAGTTGACCAGTATTTTAGATCAAATTTAGGGATAATTGTTTTCCAAGTCATAGGCTGAGTTGCCATATGACCGCCATTCTTAGCTAAACCAAAAAAGGCTAAAACAACAAATAAAATTGTCATGATGAACATCATACCGCCACCGATTGTAGAAAGGAGTTCCATTGAATTTTTCAAGTGACGTTGAATAAAAATAAATACGATGAAAATTAAAAAAGTCCAAAATGTAAATTCGGCATTAGACATTGTATCTTGAAATTTATTTGATCCAGTAAATGCCCAGCCAAAACCAACTACAACAGAATTTGCAGAATCAACTACGTAAGGTACGGAAGCAGCCCAATAAGTCCAAGCAGTGAAGTAACCGAGAAATTCTCCGTTAGTTCCACGAATCCATGAACTAAGACCGCCACCTTCTTTATTAAAAATACCACCAAGTTGTCCAACGATTAAAGAATAAGGAATAACATATAAAAATAGCATCAAAACCCAGGAAGTAATAACAGTCATTCCTTGGTTTTGAAAATTATACATAATATCATCAAAACCGATAACAGTAACAAAGGCCATTAGAGTTAGAATAGGCCAGGAAATATAATTTTTACTGCTTAAGTTATCCATTAAAATTTCCACCTCTTTATAAAGTAATAAGATTATACGAATAAAAGAATAGCTTAAGATAAATATTTATGCAAGCTAAAAAAGTAGAAAAAGCAATTTATCAAGATTTGGATATAGGACCAATTTTTTAATTTATACAAAATAATCGTTTTCAAAATTAGAAATTGCAGAAATAAAAAAATTGGTCCTGTGTGAAAATAAGAAAATGTTAGTAAGTGGTGATAAATTATGTAAAGCAAAGTTATATGTTTAAACAATATAAATAGCGCTTGAGAAAAATTCCTCTCAAGCGCATTTTAGCAGTATTGTTTTTATGCCCAGTCACCGTTTCTAAAAATAGGAATAACAGTACCATCTTCTTTGATACCATCAATATCCATATCAGCTGAGCCCATCATGAAGTCGACATGAGTTTGACTAATATTGATGCCGTGTTCCTTTAATTCTTCGTCTGACATTTTAGTACCGCCTTGAATTGAGAAAGGATAAGCAGCACCTAAAGCCATGTGATTGCTTGCATTTTCATCAAATAAAGTATTAAAGAAAGTAATACCAGATTGTGAAATTGGTGATGGATCTGGAACCAATGAAACTTCTCCTAATGAAGTAGCACCATCGTCAGTTTTGATAAGTTCTTCTAAAATATTTTGTCCTTCATCAGTTGTGACTTTAGTAACTTTGCCATTTTCAAATTCAAAGTGCATATTTTCAATGATATTACCAGCATAGCTCAAAGGGTTAGTTGAACCGACATAACCGTCAATGTGACGAGCATCAGGTGCTGTGAAGACTTCTTCAGTTGGCATATTTGCCATAAACTCAATTCCAGCAGCGTTATAACTGCCAGCACCTTCCCAAATATGATTCTTTGGAAGTCCAACAGTAATATCAGTAATTGGCGATGTGTAATGAAGAGCTTTAAATTGCTCTTTATTTAACCAATCAGCTTTAGTACGTAAAGTTTCATCATGTTTCTTCCAAGCAGCAATAGGATCTTCTTGATCGATGCGTGTAGTTTTAAAAATTTCTTCCCACAATTTGTCAACTGCTGCATCACCCTTTAAATCAGGGAAAACTTTTTCAGCCCATTTAACACCAGCTGCACCAACAACAGTCCAGCTTAAATCGTTATTTTGAGTGGCTTTTCGTACAACATTTAAAGCTTTACCATTAGCTTTTTGGAATGTAGATACACGATTATGATCTAATCCGTTAAAAGCATCAGGATCTTCAGAGATAACAGAAATACGTGCAGCTTTATTATCAGCAATATATTCAGCTTCTTTTACAAGATAGTCAGGAATATTTTCAAGACGTTCTTGATTAGCAAATTCTAAAAATTGACGAGAAGTAAATGTATCTGACCACTTAATCATAACTTCACTTGCCCCAGCAGCATATGCTTCTTTAACAATTAAGTGAGCTAATTCTTGTTGTTCAACGTTAATGTATAATACAACTGGTTGGTTTGGTTGGACATTTACACCAACTTTAACAATTAATTCAGCATATTTTTGTAGTTTTTCTTTAAAATTTGGAATTGTCATAATGGACCTCCATTCAAAGCAGATTTGTAAATTTAATATATCATAAATACCATAAAAACTGACAATAAAAGCACTGGATTTGTTATACTTTTAATGAAAACATAATTTGAAGAGGACGGATGTTAATGAAAAAAATAAAAGTAATGACGGTTTTTGGAACAAGGCCAGAAGCAATAAAAATGGCACCGTTAGTATTGGAATTACAAAAACAAAGTCAGCGTTTTGAAGCAATTACAACAGTATCTGCACAGCATCGCGAAATGTTAGACCAAGTTTTAGATATTTTTCATATCAAGCCTGACTATGATTTAAATATTATGCATGCCAGACAAACTTTGACTGATATAACTTCTAATGTACTAATCAATCTAGATAAAATCTTAAAAGAGGCTAAGCCGGATATTGTATTAGTTCATGGAGATACAACAACTACATTTGCTGCAAGTGTAGCAGCATTTTATAATCAAATACCTATTGGACACGTGGAAGCAGGACTTAGAACATGGGAAAAATATTCCCCATATCCTGAAGAAATGAATCGCCAAATGACAGATGCGATGACAGACTTGTATTTTGCTCCTACAAATCAAAGTAAAGCTAATTTGCTTAAAGAAAACCATAAAGAAGATAATATCTATATTACAGGAAATACAGCTATAGATGCACTTAAACAAACAGTAGATAAAGAGTATCACCATGATATTCTAGATAAGGTTTCTCCTGATAATAAATTAATTTTACTAACAATGCATCGTCGCGAAAACCAGGGAGAACCTATGAGACGTGTGTTTAAAGTAATTCGTGAAGTAGTTGAATCAAGAGAAGATGTAGAAGTTATTTATCCAGTTCATTTAAGTCCGGCAGTTCAAGAAGCAGCAAAAGAAATTTTAGGAAATACAGAAAGAATACACTTGATTTCACCACTTGATGTTGTTGACTTTCATAATTTAGCAGCTAGAAGTTACTTTATTATGACAGATTCTGGTGGTGTTCAAGAAGAAGCACCTTCATTAGGTAAACCGGTATTGGTATTGAGAGATACAACTGAACGTCCAGAGGGTGTAGAAGCAGGTACTTTAAAATTAGTCGGTACAGAATCTGAAAAAGTAAAGAAAGAAATGGAAGAGTTGCTAGATAACGATGCTGAGTATCAAAGAATGGCACAAGCAAAGAATCCATATGGCGATGGAAAGGCATCGGAACGGATTTTAGATGCAATTGCGTATTATTTTGGTGTGACAGATAAAAAGCCAATAGAGTTTGAATAATAGTAATAGGACTAGTTGTTTTCTGACGACTAGTTTTATTTTTTACAATTTGTGAAAAAGATATCAATCTGTACTATTAAAATGCTTTTGTGAAAAAATACACTTGAAATTAATCAACAATTGCATTATAGTAGTTACTGTAAGGTACTACTATAAGGAGGTGAAGATCAAATGCTTGATATATCAACAATTATGAGAAAATATGGGTTCAATGAATCAGAAATAAAAGTTTATCTCACCTTAATTAATCATGAGCAGATGACAGGGTATGAAGTTAGCAAATTATCTGGTGTGGCTCGTTCAAAAGTTTACAATGTCTTAGAAAATTTAATACAAAAGAATATGGTTTTAGTAAATCAAACAGAAAATAAGATGTACCGTGCAATTCCTACAGATGAATTTTTAGCAAGACTTGAGCATATTTTTAAGAATGACTTAAAAAATCTGAAGCAAGGTTTTAAAGAGATTAAAGAACCTAAACGAGATGCTGGACACCTTTGGAAGATTAATGATTACACAAGTATGATTGAAAAAATAAAATATGTTATCAGTAACGCAAAAGAAAGTATATATATTCAAATATGGACTTCTGATATTGATGATGAGCTGGTTAATTTAATAAAATTGGCAGAAAAACGACTTACTAAAGTAGTTATTATTTTGTTCAAAGATAGTGAAGATAATTTTGATTTTAAAAATGTGTATTACCATGGTTTTGAAAAGGATAAGTTATCAGATTTCGGTTCTCGTTGGATTAATGTTGTTGCAGATAACAAGCAAGTAGTGTACGGCACTATTAATCATCATACAACAAATGTAATTTGGACAGAAAATACAGCTATGATAAGTTTAGCTTCAGAATATGTAAAACATGATGCGTATACTTTGAAGATTTTTAGAGATTTACCGGAAGATCTAAAGAAAGAGTATGGTGTGGATTTTGAAGGAGTAAGGGAAATTTATTGAGAGGATAGTGAAAGAAAATGGTTAGGTATATATTATTAACAATGGTTGTAATTGTAAACGGATACTTTGCAACTGTATTTATCCGTGATTTATTGAAACATAAGCAGGAATTTAAGGAAGAACCAGCTGATTCCAAATGGTTAGCATTGTCATCATTTATTATATTCTTTTTATCAACATTTGGAATTTCTGATTTTGCAATTGGTACTGTTCTATATCAAAAAGCTAAATGGGTAAGCATGAAAAAATTGCCAGGAACTTTGAATACAGAATGCGTAATACCTGTAGCAGTTATGGCTTTGAGCTATATTACTGGAATATCAGTTGGTATCAAAACTTTATTGGTTTGTATCATTTGCCAAGTTATCGGTGCATATTTAGGACCACGTTTTGTAGTTAAATTGCCAGAAAAAACCATTAAAGTTTTTGTAGGGATTGGTTTAATTATCGCTTCACTTTTGATCGTTGCTGGTCAGTTAAAATTAATTCCTTCAAATGGGACTGCAACAGAATTATATGGTTGGAAACTGATTTTAGCAGGATTTTTACTTTTTGTATATGGTGCGTTGAATAACATTGGGATTGGATCATATGCGTTGACGATGGTGACAGTATATTTACTAGGATTAAATCCAATTGCAGCTTTTCCTATTATGATGGGGGCATGTACATTCTCTGTTCCGGTTGGTTCAGTTCAATTTATTAAATTGGATGACTATAGTAGAAAAATAACTCTATTCACTGCAACTTTTGGGGTGTTAGGTGTATTAGTAGCTGTATTTTTGGTAAAGCAACTAAATACATATCTTTTAAATTGGTTAGTAGTAATTGTCTTGCTATATAGTGCCTATACTATGTTATCAAAGCAAAAAGAAGAAGCTTAGGGAGGAAATATAAATGTTAATTTTAAAAAAAGATGATATAAAAAAGTGTTTTACAATGAGAGATGCGATTGAAGCAGATAAAGAAGCTTTAGAGATATATTCTGAAGGAAAAGCTAAGGTGCCATTAAGAACTAATATTGATATAGATGAAAAAAATGGACAAAATCTTTATATGCCAGCTTATGTTGGAGGAAACCAAGCTGCTGCTGGATTAAAAATCGTTTCTGTTTATCCTGATAATATTTCTAAGGGTTTACCAAGTGTGCCAGCGACAGTAATAACTTTAGATGCTGATACTGGAGAATTAGGTGCGGTAATTGAAGGTACTTATTTGACACAGTTAAGAACGGGTGCTGTTCAAGGTGCAGCCACAGAGTTATTAGCTAGAAAAGATGCTAAAGTTGGAGCTTTGATAGGGACTGGTGGACAAGCAGCAACACAACTAGAAGCAATGATAGAAGTTAGAGATTTAGAAGAAATTAGAATTTTTGATATAGATTTTAGCAGGGCTAAAAAATTTGCTGAATTAATGGCAGATAAATTCAATAAAAATATTTATCCATGTCAAACTGCTAAAGAATGTGTTGAAAATGCCGATATTATTACAACAGTTACTACTTCAAAACGTGCAACTTTCAATGATGAATGGGTTAAACCAGGAGCACATATTAATGGGATTGGAGCATATACGCCAGAAATGTGTGAAATACCATGTGAAACAATAAAAAGAGCTAAAACCATTGTTTTTGATACCCTTGATGGAGTTTGGCAAGAAGCTGGTGATTTTATTCAACCATTAAATAAAGGTGAAATTAGTAAAGATATGATTACTGGTGAGTTAGGACAATTAGTGGCAGGAAAAATAAAAGGTAGAACTAGTGATGATGAAATAACTATTTTTAAAACAGTTGGAACAGCTGTTTTAGATGTTTATATTGCAGATAAGATTGTAAAAAAAGCACAAGCTAATGGATATGGACACGAGTTTGAATTAAATTAAAGAGTTAGCAACTAAAAAAGGAAGCAAAGATCAAAAAAATCTTTGCTTCCTTTTAATATTATTTTTTCTTAAATTTAGTATATATCAAACTAATTGCTAAAAGAATTAATCCAACGATTGAGGTAATCATCCCTAGTTTCAAACCTGGAATATTATAGACTAATTTAACTTTATGTGTGCCTTGAGGGAGTTTTAATCCTACAAAAGCTTGGTTAGTTCTAATAACAGGAGCTTTTTTTCCATCTACTGTGGCAGTCCAACCGGTAGAATAAGGAATTGAAGAAGTTAATATTCCAGTACGATTAGTAGTTATTTTTCCTTCAAGACCGTGCTTATTGAATTTTAAGTTTTGAAGTGCATGTTTTTGAATTTTAGCTACTTCTTTATCGTAACTAGTATTTAATGGTTCAGCATAAACCTTTAATTTAAAACTATAAGTTCCCATTTTTGAAGGAGTAAGTTTTAAAGTCTCCGGTAAATTCTTGAAATATCCCATATTCATGGTTCCACTGTTTACGATTTTAAAGAATGAAGTTTTGCTTTGACGAGGTTGAGCAATTGTTTCAGTTCCAAGATTAGAGCTGATATTTAAAGCATAACTCATATCAGGTGATCCCTTCAAAACATGATATCTAAAGTATTTATAGTAGGCCAATTTTTCATTAGCAGCTAGAAGACCATTAGTTAGATCATCTGTTTGATTTTTTTCTTCCAGTGCAATTTGTTTCTTGAAAGAAAATGGAGTGTACTTGATATCATTTATTTCAACATGTAATTCTACATTTTGAGGAAGATTATTCTTTTCCTTCAATTTATCTAATTGTAAAACAAGTTTGTAAGTTTCATTAGCATCAAGTTTTTCTAAGTTATTAGTATCAATAACATTTCCACGACTAGAAACCAATACATAAGGAATGTCAATTACATCAGTATTGGAAATTTTAGCTTTTTTCAATCCTTTGGCATTATTACTAGATGTAAAGACCGCCTTACTTAATAAGCGTTCCTTTTGAGAGACACTGAGTTTATCGTAATTTTTAGGAGTGATAGCAGTGTCTTGCCAATAAAGCAAAGGAAAATTATTTTTAGTAGCATATCTACGTGTTTGTTGGTTTTTACTAGAATTTTGGTTTACATCATAGATTAAACGAGTAGTTTTATCGAGATGATAACCATATGGAATTTTAGTATCATTTTCTTGATTCAACTGAGTAAATAAATATTTAACTCCTAAAAAGTTTAAGATCACTGAGCGGTCATCAAACTGTTGCAGAGGCACATTAGTTTCATATTGGACATTTTGCATATTTAAAGCAAACTGACCTATATATTTGTTTTGTAAGGAATAATATGAACTAAGTCCATGCAATTTTTCGTTAAGAGTGTTATACATTTTAAAGTCTTCACCTAAGTAATAGTTATTACTAATAGTAGAAACTTTAAAAGTATTATCATTATCAATATCTGAATCTAAACCAGCATAACGTTGATTTTGCAATTTATCATAAGCACCAGCTGGTAACATTTCATTAGCAAAACCTCCATTATAAGGTGTTTCAAAATAAATAGCATTTAAAATAACATTTAACAATACTAAAATATTTGCCCATCGATAAGCGTGTTTATAATCAATGAAACGTAACCAAAAAATCAAACCTAAAAATACAAATAAGAAGATGATAGGAATAAATAATTTTTCACTATTTTGGAAATAATAATTAATACCTACAATACTGATATAAATAGCGGTAGTAATTGTAATGTACTTTAACATTTTTGGAGATAGTTTTTTAACATGTTCTAGTAAAATACATACAGATAATGAAACTGGTAAGCAAAGCATTAGAGTCCAACGATTTGAAGGAGACATTAAACCATTGAATGCTGCACCAAAAGCGGGGAATAAAAGCATAATCCCACTAAGGATGAAAATAGCAGTCATAACTGGATATTTTCGATACTTAGCAAGGACATAAATTACTCCGAAAAAGGCGATGCTAGAAAAACCTAAAGCACTCCAAAAGTAAAAATCACGGTTTCCACCATTAATTAGCTGCGATGGTAAGGCTAAGTAATAGTAGAGTGGATAAAATTTTAACCCATTGGCGAAAGTACTACCAGCTCGAGTAGAGTTTTGTACTGCAAGTAATTCAGGGATTAAAAGTACAGAGCTCAGTAACAAACTTAAAATAGTAGAACCTGCGAGCTTCCGAAATATTAAGAAGTAATTTAAAGTCTTACGATAAGTGAAAAAGACTCGAATTACTAAATAAATCATAGCTCCAATGCCTAAAATAAAGGCAAAATAAAAGTTGTTGATTAACATCCAAGTGAATGCAAATGTCAACATCCAAGCGGATTTTTCTTGCAAAACTTTTTCTAAACCTAAGATAATTAGTGGAAAAATTATGAATGCAGTTGTGAAAAAAGGTTGTGCAACGTTGGCGTATAAAAGATACGCATTAAAAATATAAACCATTGCTCCTGGAATAATGACTGACTTTTTCAAGTCGAAATGATTAGCAAAATATGTAAAAGCTAATCCAGCAAAATATAATCGTAAAATAATCATTAACTGGTAAGCAAAAATTATTTTACTTGCAGGAAATAGTAAGGTTAGGTAAGCAAAGATATCTCCAACTGTATAATAAGAATAAATTTGAAAAGTATCAGCACCTAATCCGTATTTCCAAGACCAAGTCGTTATACCAGAAAAAGGATGGTGTAAAAATTCAATTAAAGCTCTGCGATAATTAATTAATAGAGGTAAATGTTGTTGAGAACCATCTATTTGCCAAATTAATGAATGGCCTGAAAAATAATAGGAGCCATAAACAAAAAAAGCGACTATCGCAAATGAAATTGAATACCAAATAAATAATTTTTTGAAATCTTTTTTTTCAAATGAGAAATTCACGAAAGAAAACCTCCTAATATGCTCACAACATATTTTACCGTAATTAGTAATAAGTGTGAATGATTAGGAGGTTTTTAAAAGAATATTTAATTAATCTCGTTTTTTAAAAATGAAAAATTTACTAAAAAAGTAATTTAGAACTACGATTACTACTTGGTCAATAAGTTTAGTCAAACTACTATTAGCATGCAATAAAGAAATACCAACAAACATAATACCCGCATCAATGAAATAGGAAAGAATTCTATAGAAGAAAAAAGACCACATTTCAATGAAAAAAGCTTTAACAGTTGTATATTTTGAGCCAAAAACCCAAACTTTATTGGTAAAAAATGCAAATAAAACAGATAAGAACCAAGCAATAAAATTAGCAACTTGGTAGTTCCAATGCAAACCAGAGTCAAAGATGAAAAATACAACAAAGTTAATTAATGTTGTTAATCCTCCAAAAAATAAGTAGGCAATTACGCTTTGATATTTTTTGAAAAGCTTGAAAATCATTAATTTTCCTCCAATTTAGCAGCAAATTCACCGGCAAAGTTTTCTAAGATTTCAATATCTTCATCTGAATCAGGTGCCAGATTAATTTTTACATTTTCAGCACCCTTAGTAGCACCAGCCTTAGCTAATTGTGTTCCAAAATCGTCAACAGCTGTACAGAAGTATTCACCATAGAATGTATCGCCTGAACCTGCAACACCATAAACTTTACCTGATAGATCAACATCTGCCAAATCTTCATAAAAGTCCATTCCTTCATCAGGTAATGCCCCTTCGTCATATGTGTAAGGACATACAATAACACCATCGAACTCTTCTAGGTCAAAAGCATCAACTTGTGAAATTTCTTCAACGTCAACTGTAATTCCTTTGTTTTCTAATGTTTCTGCGATAATATCAGCAACATCTTCATTATTTCCTGTAATTGTTGCAAATACAACTTTTACATTAGCCATTTAAAAGCCCTTCTTTCATAAAATTACAATAATTATTTCATTTCCATATTATAACAGATATTTCAGAATAGGTTGCTAAAATTTCCAATCATCACAAATCAAGTGATAAGTGCTATAATGGATTAGTCGGAAATGATTTATTGGAGGAAGAATATAATGATTACTTTAAAATCACCACGTGAAATTAAAGAAATGCAAAAATCAGGTCAAATTTTAGCTGGAATGCATATTGGCTTGAGAGATATTATCAAACCCGGAATTTCTAGTTGGGAAATTGAAAAATTTGCTAGAAAATATTTTAAAGAACACGATGCTATTGCAGAACAAATTGGTTTTGAAGGTTATAAGTACGCTACATGTGTAAGTGTTAATGATGAAATTTGCCATGGTTTTCCACGAAAGAACTTAATATTAAAGGATGGAGATTTGGTTAAGGTAGATACAGTTGTTAACTATCACGGAGCTATGAGTGACTCTTGCTGGAGTTATGTGGTAGGTAAGTCTACTCCTGAAATTGACAGACTAATGGAAGTTACAAAGAATGCTTTGTATTTAGGGATTGAACAAGCACAAGTTGGAAATAGAATTGGTGACATCGGTGCTGCTATCCAACATTATGTAGAAGATGAAAATGGATATGGCGATGTACGTGAATTTATAGGACATGGTATTGGACCCACAATGCATGAAAGTCCTAATGTCCCTCATTATGGCGAAGCTGGACAAGGTGTTCGCTTAAAAGAAGGTATGACAATTACAATCGAACCAATGGTAAATATTGGTGGTTGGGAAGCAGAAATGGATGATCCTAACGGTTGGACAGCACGTACAGCAGATGGTAGTTTATCTTGCCAATATGAACATACTATTGCAATCACTAAGGATGGTCCTAAGATTTTGACTTCTCAAGATCCTGAAAGAGATAAAAAATACCTATTAGACGATTAGCATAAAAAGGTAAGTACTTATTGCTTTTAAGCAATTAAGTACTTATTTTTTTATGAAAGCCCTTATTTTAATCTTGTAAATCTCGCTATTATTGGTATAATCAGTAAGGAGAGTATATAAACATTTATTGTTGACATACTAACTTAAATTTAAGGAGTCTACGAAAGATATGAAAGTAAGAAAAGCTGTTATTCCTGCTGCAGGTTTGGGGACACGTTTTTTACCTGCTACAAAGGCATTAGCTAAAGAAATGTTTCCTATTATTGATAAACCAACAATTCAATATATTGTTGAAGAAGCTAAAAAATCTGGCATTGAAGATATTTTAGTTGTTACCGGAAAGGGTAAGCGTCCAATTGAAGATCATTTTGATTCAGTACCAGAATTGGAACAAAATCTAACAGAAAAAGGAAAGACAGAATTACTTCGATTAGTACAGCAAACAACAGATATTAATTTGTACTTTATTCGCCAATCACATCCACGTGGCTTGGGTGATGCTGTATTAATGGCAAAAGATTTTGTAGGTAACGAACCATTCGTTGTTATGTTAGGTGATGACCTTATGGAAGATAAGGTTCCTTTGACTAGACAATTAATTGATCGTTATGAAAAAACACATGCTTCAACATTAGCTGTAATGAAAGTACCTCATGAAGAAGTAAATAAGTACGGTGTAATCGATCCAGCTGCAGAAACTCAACCAGGTTTGTTTGATGTTAAGCAATTTGTTGAAAAGCCAGATGTTGACAAGGCACCAAGTGATTTAGCAATCATTGGTCGTTACTTATTAACACCTGAAATTTTCGATATGCTTGAAACACAAAAGCCAGGTGCTGGTAATGAAATCCAATTAACTGATGCTATTGACCGTTTAAATAAGATTCAAAGAGTATTTGCACATGAATTTAAAGGTCAACGTTATGATGTAGGTTATAAGTTTGGATATTTGAAGACATCTATTCAATTCGGTTTACGTCATCCTGAAGTAGGAGATGAATTGAAAGAATATATTAAAGAACTTTCTAAGAAGATTAAATAATACTATTTACTATTTATTATTTTTATAGGAGTCTGAAAAGATTTTGTTTCTTTTCAGGCTTTTTAATTTTATAATAGGTTAGGTATGTTAATTAATCTAATTAATTTTTTAGAGGTGAAAATTTTGAAAAAGAGACATAAGAAAAAAAGAAGATGGGTAGCTTATTCCATTATCTCAGTAATTCTTATCGCTATTTTGTTAGTGATGGTAACTCCTGTAAAGGGGATAATTGTTGAGCGTGCAATGCCAACTGCAGCGATGCAGAAAGCAGAATATGAAAGTAACAAAAAAGTTGCGCGTGAAAAATATGGAGTAAAAGTTACTAAAAAAGAATCTGAACCAAAGAAAAATAATGAAGAAGCAAGTTTTGAAACAGATACAATGAGTAGTAGTAGTTCTAAAAAATCTAAGTATATTACTTATACAGTTAAAGCAGGCGATAATTTGACAATGCTTGCGGAAGAATACAATACAACGATTGAAGAAATTATGCAGGTTAATGGATTGACTCAAAGAACTGTTTCAACGGGAACTACACTAAAAATACCAAAGAATAGTGTACGTTAAAAATATTGAAAGTAATGATGAATTTGAAAGAAAAATTGCATAAATTTCGTGATTTATTTCTCTTAATTGTTGAACGTGCGAGTGAAGCGGATATAAATAGTACATCTATAACAATCGCTTACTATGCATTACTAGCTATCTTACCTACAATCATTTTGTTAGGGAATATTCTTTCGATAATTAATTTAAAAGAAGCAGATGTTTTAAATGGATTGCAAGTAATAGTTCCAAGTAATGTTTTTACGACTTTAAAACCAATTATTGAAACCATGCTAAAGAAAGGTTCAGGTGGAATTGCCTCTGTTAGTGGTATTTTAGCACTTTGGGCGGTTAGTCGAGGAATCAATGCTTTAAAAAATGGTTTAAATATGGCATATGGAGTAGGTAAGGGGACTGGAACAGGTGCAGTATTAGGAAGAATATTCTCTATTTTTATTACAGTAGTTTTGGGATTGCTAATAGTTGCGCTATTTTTAGTATTCAGTTTTGGACAGATAGCCTTGGATTACATTACACCTTTGTTGAATCTTTCTACTAATTGGATAGATTTATTCATGCGTTGGAAATGGCCAACAGCTGCAATTGGTATTTTTGTAATTATAATACTGATCTACACACTAATCCCCAACGCTAAATTACATTTTATTTTAGTATTACCGGGAGCTATTTTGGCAACAATAGGTTGGCTGGGGTTATCGCAAGGCTTTTCTATTTATGTTAGATACTTTACGCGGACTTTGTTAAGTTATGAAGCCCTAGGTACATTTATAGTTCTGTTATTATGGTTAAATTATACCGGTTGGGTAATAATGCTAGGTTCGGTAGTAAATGCAGGTTTAGAATATTATTTCTTTGGCGAAGTAAAGACTAAGAGTAGTACAATAAGAAAAATTTTCAGTAAAAGTAGCTATTAATTGATGAAATATTCAATTTTAATAGCTATTTTTAGTATCCTAAAAAAAATTCAAAAAAATTTTCTGATGATTAAACCGAAGTATTTGAGTGGAAAGTAGAGCTTGGTTGTGGTTTTGAGATTAAAATGGTGATCGTAAATCAAAATGAAACTGTTTTTAAATTATAAAATACGAACTTTGTGATTTGGGGTGCCCGAAACACCTTGAAATAAAGGGGTTGACGAATAGTATTGAAGTCGGTATAGTAGATTATGCTGTTAGGGCAGATGAGTTGTTCTAACCGAGTATATGATCTTTGAAAACTAAACAAAGTTTCGATGAAACAAATGTGCAGGGCTTCTATAA
>ERZ791834.56-NODE-56-length-98276-cov-13.2912_pt1 | contig 98276 bp, 80 predicted proteins | sample MGYA00510293_ERZ791834 | MGnify/ENA primary metagenome ERZ791834 (study PRJEB30046, sample SAMN00715253) | human gut metagenome | study: EMG produced TPA metagenomics assembly of the A metagenome-wide association study of gut microbiota in type 2...
TGCTCTTCCGATCGTTTATTTATTTTTTATCATATACCAGAAGTCTAGAGTGTGGACAATTGCAAGATTGGAAAACTTAAGTGGTGTGTATGTTGAGTGTTATCGTTTTTCAATTTTTGTAGTGACAGACAGTGTTTATTATAAATACCAATACAGTAAAACATACACACCTACCAGTGGTTTCGATAACTGAAATTATTGAATATTATAAAAATGGTTATATGTCGGCGACCGTAGGAACACGCCTGCACTTAGCGAGTGGATGATCGTAAGATCATTCAGGAGCTTAGTACAGCTGCGTAGTGAGTCGAGCGAGAGCGCGTCGCAGACATATAACCATTTTTATAATATTCCACCAATAACTTCAGTTCATCAAACTACTCGTTAAATCGGTGCTTGTTTAAGCCCTTTCATCTTCTGTTAACGAATACAAAAATCATCAACCAATATCGTTTAACATACACACTGTGTAGTGAATTGAATAGTGTTCCGTTGTATGAGTCAGAAAGAACAAGAGAAGAAATATTTATAAGAATAAAGGGTGACAACATGAGCACTTTTTGAATGCGTTTTTTACAAATTCGCAGCGCCCTGTGGTTGATTGTCTGACCGCAGCTGCGGGCATTTTGGCTCGCAGCCAGGAAGTTATCAAAGGAACAGGCGCGGATCAGCGATTTGTAAAAAACGCTTTCAAAAATGCGGAGTGTCACCCTTTATTCTTATAAATATTTCTTCTCTTGTTCTTTCTGACTCATACATGCAACACTATCAACAAATCAAAATTATACTTGCTATTTCCCCACACGGGTGCTATAGTTAACATCTGGATGGTATTCTTGAAAGAAATCATACCGGCAAATCAATTTAACTTAGAACATCACCCGCAGGAAAGCAGGTGATACATGTATGAAAGTAGGATTTATCGGAGCGGGGAAAGTAGGCTGCTCTCTTTATGATTACTTTGTACACAACAATATACCCGTCACAGGGTGTTACACCCGTACACAAGCAAAGGTAAGTGGAACGGAAAAACAGACTCAGAAGATATTTACAACCTCAATTGATAAAATATTAACAAAGAGTGATGTTCTATTTTTAACAGTACCAGACGATGCAATAGCCACAGTCTGGGAACTAGTCAAAACTTATCCGATACAAGGAAAGTTTATTTGTCATTGCAGCGGATCATTAGGATCAGCTGTTCTTTCTGGAATTGAAGAAACCGGAGCGTACGGTTACTCTATTCATCCAATGTTTCCATTTAAGAGTAAAAAAACTGCATACGAAGATTTATCACAGGCTCTATTCAGTGTGGAAGGAAATGAAGAACACATGGAAGAGATCATGGATCTGTTATCTGCGTGTCCAAATCACATCGTGAGATTAAAAAGCGAAGATAAACCAAAATATCATGCAGCAGCTGTGTTTGCATCGAATCTTGCGGTCGGACTGATCAATCAGGCCAAAAGACTGCTTATGGAGTGTGGATTTGATGAAGATGCAGCACTGAAGGCATTGAAACCGCTGACAGTTACGAACATGAACAATATATTTGATGTTGGAACATGTGATGCACTGACAGGCCCAGTGGAACGCCATGATATCAAAACAGTACAGAAACATCTGAATGCCTTGGATCAGGAGACAAAGGAAACTTATAGTGCTCTGACAAAAGAGATCATAAAACTTGCGCAGATGCGACATCCTGATATTTCTTATGCAGACATGAAACATGTATTGGAGGAAGAAAAATGAAAACAACAGTAAGCACAGTACAGAAGATGAAGGATAATGGAGAAAAGATCACAATGCTGACAGCATATGATTATTCCACTGCAAAATTATTTGACGAAGCTGGAATTGACACGATGTTGGTTGGAGATTCTCTTGGAATGGTTATGCTTGGATATGATTCAACGATTCCTGTAACTGTTGATGATATGATCCATCATGGAGCAGCCGTTGTAAGAGGGGCAAAAAACGCTATGATCGTTGTCGATATGCCATTTTTATCTTATCACACATCTGTATATGATGCGGTAGCAAATGCTGGACGAATCATGAAAGAAACAGGTTGTACAGCAGTAAAATTAGAAGGTGGAAAAAATGTATGTCCACAGATCGAAGCAATCGTGAATGCACAGATTCCAGTATGTGCCCACATTGGACTGACACCACAGTCATCTAATATGTTTGGTGGATTCAGAGTGCAGGGAAAAAGCGAAGAGGCAGCAAAAGAACTGATCGAAGCTGCACAGGCAGTTGAGAAAGCGGGAGCATTTATGCTCGTTTTAGAAGGAATTCCTGAGAAATTAGCAGCGATCATCACAAAGAAAGTACATATTCCAACGATCGGAATCGGAGCAAGTGCTGAATGTGATGGACAGGTATTAGTTTATCAGGACATGTTAGCAATGTATGGAAACTTCGTACCAAAATTTGTAAAACAGTTTGCACAAGTTGGAGAAGTGATGCAGGGAGCAGTCAAAGATTATATCAATGCAGTCAAAGAAGGAACTTTCCCTGGACCAGAAAATACATATGCGATCAGTGATGATGTCATTGAAAAATTATATTAAGATCAAAAACAGACAATAAAAAGGACATAATTTATATAAATAGATTCCCACGTATGATGGGAAGAAGGAGTTTTAGTAATGAAAATCGTAGGAACAGTCAAAGAAGTCAGAGAACAGGTAAAAGAGTGGAAGAAACAAGGACTAAGCGTAGGTTTCGTGCCAACGATGGGATATCTTCATGAAGGACACAAAAGTCTGATGGATGCAGCAAGAAAAGGTAACGATAAAGTCGTTGTAAGTATTTTCGTAAATCCAATGCAGTTTGGACCAACAGAGGACCTTGCAACATATCCAAGAGATTTAGATCATGATGCAGCATTATGTGAAAGTGCAGGAGTAGACCTGATCTTCCATCCAGAAGCAGAAGAAATGTATGAAAAAGATTTCTGTTCTTTTGTGGACATGACAGGACTTACAGAAGGACTTTGTGGAAAAACTCGTCCAATTCATTTCAGAGGCGTATGTACGGTCGTAAATAAATTATTTAATATCGTAACACCAGACCACGCATATTTTGGACAGAAAGACGGACAGCAGTTAGCAGTGATCAAACGTATGGTACGTGACTTAAATATGGATATCGAGATCGTTGGATGTCCGATCGTTCGTGAAGAAGACGGACTTGCAAAGAGTTCAAGAAATACATATCTTTCTTCTGAAGAAAGAAAAGCAGCACTGATCCTTTCTAAGACGGTAGCATTAGGAAAAGAACTTGCCAAGACAGAAAAAGATGCAAACAAAGTCGTAGAAGCAATGAAGAAAAACATTGAGACAGAACCGCTTGCCAAGATTGATTATGTAGAAGCAGTTGATGCTTTATCTATGGCACCAGTTGAGAAACTGGAAGGAACATGTATGTTAGCTATGGCAGTTTACATTGGAAAGACAAGACTCATTGACAATACACTGATTAACGAATAGACTTAAGGAGAAAGAAAAATGAACATCAGCATGTTAAAAGGAAAAATTCATAGAGCAACAGTAAAACAGGCAGAATTAGATTATGTAGGAAGTATCACAGTCGATCCTGTATTATTAGAAGCAGCAGGAATCTTAGAATATGAACACGTACATATCGTAGATGTGAACAACGGAAGCCGTTTCGAGACATATACAATTCCAGGAGAGCCAGGAAGTGGGATGATCTGCTTAAACGGACCTGCAGCACGTTGCGTGGCAACAGGAGATAAGATCATCATTATCGCATATGCAGATATGACACCAGAAGAAGCAAAAACATTTGAACCAAAAGTTGTATTTGTAGATGATGAGAATCAGATTTCCCGTTGCACAAACTATGAAAGACATGGACGTTTAGAAGATATGTAGGAGAAAGATCATGTTAAAAGGAAAAACGATAGTATTGGGTGTGACAGGAAGTATTGCAGCTTATAAGATGGCAAATGTAGCGAGTATGTTAGTGAAACGTGGATGCGAAGTTCACGTAGTCATGACGAAGAATGCAACAAATTTCATCAACCCGATCGCATTTGAAAGTTTGACCAATACAAAATGTCTTGTAGAAACATTTGACCGTAATTTTCAGTTTCATGTAGCACATGTATCACTGACAGACAAAGCAGATGCGATGCTGATCGCACCAGCTTCAGCGAATATCATTGGTAAGATCGCAAATGGAATCGCAGATGATATGTTATCAACAACCGTAATGGCATGTAACAAACCAGTGATCATCTCACCAGCGATGAATACAAAGATGTATAATAATCCGATCTTGCAGGATAATCTTGATAAACTAAGAAGATTTGGATATGAGATCGTAGAACCTGCGAATGGACATCTGGCATGTGGAACAAGTGGTGCAGGAAAGATGCCTTCAGAAGAAGTGCTGGTTGCACATCTTGAGAGAGTGATCGCCAAAGAAAAAGACTTAAAAGGCAAAAAAGTCCTTGTGACAGCGGGGCCAACGATCGAAGCAATCGATCCAGTACGTTATATTTCCAATCATTCCTCAGGGAAGATGGGATATGCGATCGCTAAGATGGCGATGCTTCGTGGAGCGGATGTTACGTTAGTCACAGGAAAGACAGCGATCGAACCCCCGATGTTTGTAGATGTTGTTCCGATCGTGAGTGCACAGGATATGTACGATGCAGTGATAAGTAGAAGCGATGAACAAGATATCATCATCAAATCTGCAGCTGTTGCAGATTATACACCAGCGAATGTCAGCGATCAGAAAGTCAAGAAAAAAGACGGAGATATGGCGATTGAACTGGTAAGGACAAAAGATATTTTAAAGACACTTGGAGAGAATAAAAAAGAAGGTCAGTTCTTATGTGGTTTTTCCATGGAAACACAGAACATGTTAGAAAACTCCAGAGCTAAACTAGAGAAGAAAAAGATCGACATGATCGCAGCCAATAACTTAAAGGAACAGGGAGCTGGATTCAACACAGATACAAACGTGATCACACTGATCACAAAGGATGAAGAAAAGCAGCTTCCAAAGATGACAAAAGAAGAAGTTGCAGATGCACTTCTTGATTTTATCGTTTCTAAAAATTAAATAAAATAATCGATCAAATTCTGGTTTCTTCGTATGACTATGGTATAATAATAGATATTAATACCAAAGGAGAGTTAATGGGATGAAAGCAGTAAATAAAGTTCGGTTGATCTATTTACCAGCGATCGTGCTACCAATCTTTGTGATGATAGTATCGATCGCTGGTTTGAGTATAGGGTATTCAAGAATCAACAAGGCAGACCTCTCAGCAGGGTCTTTTGAACGATTTGTGAATCCATTAAAGACGATGAATACCGAGACACAGGGAATTTTCTTTGAATTAGAAGATCACGTAAAGAAAGATCCACAAATCTTTGACAATGAACAGTATTTAAATGATCTCAATGAACGTTTAAAAGCGAAGGATTCCTATCTGATCGTCCGTAAAAATGGTCAGATCCAATATATAGGGAAGAAAAAAGTATCTGATAAATTAATTCATAAACTTCCATCCTATGGGAATAAAGACAGTGATGCAGACCGTGGCTTTTTTGTCAGCAGACCAGGAAACTATCTTGTAAAACAGCAGGACTTTAAATACAATGATGGCGGACAAGGATCTGTTTTTATCATGACAGATCTTGGAACAGTACTTCCACATTACCGCAATATTATTATTCAGGTATCTTGCGCTGTGATAGGGGTACTGATCTTAACAAGTACCTTTTTATCATGGTTTATGTATCGTGAATTCGTCGGCCCGATCCGTGAATTAAAAGCAGGTGCAGAACGTATCAAGGAAGGAAATCTTGACAACGATGTAGTGATCAACAGTGGTGGAGAAGAGATCAGGGAATTGTGCAATGCATTTAATGAGATGAGGGCAGAATTGAAAGATTCGATCGATGCAAGAATTGTTTATGAGAAGCAAAACAGAGATTTGATCAGTAACATTTCCCATGACCTGAAGACGCCGATCACAGCAATCAAAGGATATGTAGAAGGGATCATGGATGGTGTAGCCGATACACCTGAGAAGATGGATCGTTACATTAAGACGGTCTATAACAAGGCGAATGATATGAATGTATTGATCAATGAATTATCATTATACTCTAAGATCGATTCGAATATCATTCCGTATAATTTTGAGAAGATCAACATCAATTCGTATTTTAAAGACTGTGTCGATGAGATCGGAGCAGACCTTGAGCAAAGAGGCATGATGTTCTCTTATCGCAACTACTGTGCAGCCAATGTCATGGTAACAGCAGATCCGGAACAGCTTAAGAGAGTGATAAACAATATTATCAATAATGCATGCAAATACAATAACAAAGCAAAAGGAAAAGTAGGAATTACGTTAACAGAATATGACCGAAAGGTACAGGTAGCGATCAAGGACAATGGAATCGGAATTTCCAAAGAAGATCTTCCACATATTTTTAGAAGAACCTATCGTGCAGATATGTCGAGAAATTCAGCAGGTGGAAGTGGTCTTGGATTATCTATTTGTAAGAAGATCATCGAAGAACATGGCGGTGAGATCTGGGCAGAGAGTAAGCTGCGTGCTGGAACGACAATATTCTTTACACTAAATAAAGTAATCGATCAGTCAAAGGAGAAATAACATGAGCAAAGTATTAATCGTAGAAGACGAACTTTCAATTGCAGAATTAGAGAAAGATTATCTGGAATTAAGTTCTTTTGAAGTAGAAATCGAAACAGATGGACAACAGGGACTTGAGAAGGCTCTAAAAAATGATTTTGATATGATCATTTTAGATATCATGTTACCTGGAGTTGATGGATTTGAGATCTGTAAGCAGATTCGAGAAGCAAAAGAAATTCCGATCCTTATGGTATCTGCAAGAAAAGAAGATATCGATAAGATCCGAGGGTTAGGACTTGGTGCAGATGATTATATCACAAAGCCATTTAGTCCAAGTGAACTTGTAGCAAGAGTGAAGGCACATCTGAATCGTTATCAGCGCCTTGTAAATAATCAGATGGAAGTCAATGATATCATTGAGATCCGTGGATTGAAGATTGATAAGACTGCAAGACGTGTATACTTAAATGGAGAGGAAAAAGTCTTTACAACGAAAGAATTTGATCTTTTAACATTCCTTGCAGGACATCCAAACAGAGTCTTTACCAAGGAAGAATTATTTAATAAGATCTGGGATATGGAATCTTTAGGAGATATCGCAACCGTTACGGTTCATATCAAGAAGATCAGGGAGAAGATCGAAGTTAACACAGCAAAACCTCAATATATCGAGACAATATGGGGTGTTGGATATCGTTTCAAGATGTAGGAGATTTTTATGAGAAAGAATAAAAAGATAAATATCATATATAAAGATGACCAGATCGTTGTCTGTGAGAAGCCAAAAGGAATCCCCGTTTCCAGTGACAAGACGGGGGACATGGATCTTTTGCATCAGCTTAAAAATCAACTGTTTTTTGAGGAAAATACAGATGGGGAGCCACAGCTTTATTTAGTTCACCGCTTAGACCGTCCAGTTGGCGGGGTAATGGTATTTGCAAGAACCAAGAAGGCAGCTGCATCTCTGACAGAACAGATCAAAGATCATACTTTTGAGAAAGACTATCAGGCAGTATTGACCGGATGGCTGCCTGACGACGAAGGGACATTCAGGGATTATTTATTAAAAGATCCGAAGAATAATGTATCCAAAATTGTCAAAGAAGGAACGCCAGGAGCCAAAGAAGCGATCCTTGACTATGAAGTTATTGATATGATGGAAGATTCCAAGATGAAATACACGTATTGTCTGATCCATTTAGAGACAGGCCGTCACCATCAGATCCGTGTTCAGACATCAAGCAGAGGATTTGGAATCTGGGGAGATACAAAGTATAATCCGATCTATCAAAAGACAAAGAAGAAATACAAAGAGATCGGTCTATTTGCAGCACGGATCGCATTTGAACATCCAACAACAGGTGAGAAAATGGTATTTAAAGCAGATCCAAGTGGAGAAGCATTTGACTTATTAGAGATGACAGAATAAACAGGAGATGGTAAGAAAAGATGAGATTTAGACCATGCATTGACATTCACAATGGCAAGATCAAACAGATTGTAGGAGGAAGTCTTCTTGATCAGGGAGATTTTGCAACAGAGAATTTTGTATCCGAAAAAGATGGTACATTTTATGGAAAATTATATAAAGAGAATCATTTGAATGGTGGACATATCATCATGCTGAATGCCAGAGATTCGAAGTACTACGAAGAAGATAAGGTACAGGCATTAAAGGCGTTGAAAGCATTTGAAGGGGGTCTTCAGATCGGTGGAGGGATCACAGATGAGAATGCCAAAGAATTCATTGAATCTGGCGCATCACATGTGATCGTAACATCTTTTGTATTTGCAGGTGGAAAGGTTCATTATGACAGACTGGATGCTCTAAAAGAACAGGTAGGAAGAGAACATCTGGTACTTGACCTTAGTTGTCGAAAGAGAAATGACAAATACTATATCACAACAGACCGCTGGCAGAAGTTTACGGAAGAAGAATTAACCATAGAACTTCTGCACAAACTGGAATCATGGTGTGATGAATATCTGATTCATGGAGTTGATGTAGAAGGAAAAGCACAGGGGATTGATCAGGAACTTGTGCAATTATTAGCTCGATATAATGGCAATAAAGTCACATATGCAGGTGGAGTTAAGAATTTTGACGATCTGGAATTGCTGAAAAACTATGGAAATGATAAGATTGATGTGACGATCGGAAGTGCCTTAGACTTATTTGGTGGAGATATGGAATTTTCGAAAGTCTTAGAATATTGCGATGCAACGATAACAAATCTGAATTAAGTAATACTTTCACATGGAGTGGAAAGAGTATGGAAGGGAGGCTTGAATATATGAAACTATTATATGAAGCCAGCAATTTTACAATACAGGCAAGATGGGTCATTCCATTTGCTATTTTAGGAATTATAGGAGTTTTACTGCTCTTATGTTCACGGAAACCATTTTTTAAACTGTTATCTGCAGTGTGTCTTGTAATCTGTGCGATCGCAGCACTTAGATTCTGCTTTGGATATGTGCAGGTGATCCAAGCATATAAGCAAGGAAATTACAAGAGTGTTGAAGGATATGTAGAGAATTTTATACCAGCATCCAGCGGTGGAGAAGATCAGGAAGATATGGAAGAAGAAAGCTTTGATATTAAGGGTGTTCATTTTTCCTATGGTGATAAATTTATTAAGAAGTTTGGTTACCACAGACCATCGACACAGGGTGGATATATCAAGAAAGATGGTCAGTATCTCAAGATCGGTTATATTTCAACGGAAAAAGGATATGTCATCGTTAAGATTCAGGAAAGAAAATAAAAGAATATTTTACAAAAAAAAATACCGGAAACTTTCAAATGATAAGTTTCCGGTATTTTGCATTTTAGATTCTTATACAATAATAAGAAATTAATTCTTACGCATAAATTCAGCACTCTTCTTAGTAAGTTTTGCACGCAGACCACGTTTTTCAGGTTCAGGTGGTGCAACATTACGAAGATTCTTGATGGATGTGATATAAATACCACTGACAACAGCTTTGATCTCAGCCTTTACAGGAACGTCATCGAAGATTGCCTCATCACACAATAATGGAGTGATCTTTGGTCCAATCTTTGCTTTAACAACTGGTACCTTAGACATCTTAGCACGTTTCGGAATGTTATCAGTTACCATCTTAGGAAATCCAGCTTCCATGATCTTCATTCGCTTCTTATCTATGACAAGCATATTCACTGTCTGTGCCATCTGATCTAACTGCGCACGCTGATCTTCCTGTTTTGCCTGCATCTTTCTACCAACAAAATACAGAACACCAAGAATGATCGCAGCAATTACCGCAATAATAAGGATAACTGTCCATACACTCATATTATCTTCTCCTCCTAATATATACATTTGAATATCTTAACTATTATAGCATTTTTTCCTTAACTTGTCTTATGTTTTTTTCGCATTTCGATAATTTCTTCACGAATTGTAGTACCGAGATGCTTTTTCTCAGCTCTTTCAAGCTGATCAGGATAGATTGGCTGTCCAAAAGTAATATGAACAGTCGTTGGTTTTACCTGAAAACGTCTGTTATTCTCTAAGATATCAGCAGTACCTGAAATTGCCATCGGAATTACAGGAACACCAGCTTTCAGAGCAGGACGTAAACTTCCTTCTTTGAACTCATGAGGATCTTCATCCTGACTTCTGGTACCTTCTGGGAAGATTGCAATGGAAAAACCATCTTTCAAAAGTTTTGTACCTTCATTCATGGTAGCAAGTCCAGCTTTGATATTCTTACGATCTAAAAACAGGCAGTTGATAAAACGCATCCAGTGGGATAGACAAGGAATCTTTTCCATTTCTTTCTTGGCAAAAAATCCCATTCCACGTTCAGTAGCAACGTAGCTGCATAAAATATCATAATAACTGCTATGATTTCCAACATATAAAACAGCACCATCTTCTGGTATGTTTTCCTGACCATCAACAATTAATTTTGTACCAGCCATAGCAAGACAGATCTTAAAAGATCGTAAGATCATGCGTTGTGCTATGGATGAACGTTTATGAGCTTTTCCAGTTTTGTTCCAATGATCAAACAATGGATAAAGCGGTGCGGTTAATGTCAGGAAAAAAAACAGATAAATAATATCTGCAAAAAAACGAATCATGATCGTTCTCCCTTCTATAAATGATTTTATTTTTTGTGATTTGCATCAAGCAATTCATTCTTTAATTTGTAAAGAGGCATGGAAAGATCGACATAGACTTCCTGTGGATTCACAAGACGTCTGCTCTCATCCCATAATGTGTTTAGTTCATCCTTACAATAGGAACGGATGTCCATAACAGAAGGACTCTTGTAAACACATTGACCTTTGATAAAGATTGGAACTAAAAGTTCACGCATTGTATAAGTACCACCAGCAAGTGTAGACTTCTTCCAAGTAGCCTGAGGATCAAAGATCGTCAGATCGTCAGATTCATCATAATGTTCCCCGACAAGACAGATCAGATCACCACGGATCTTTCCATCTTCCTTTCCGTAGATACGATAAATCGTTTTATTTCCAGGATTTGTGATCTTTGCAGGATTCTCAGAAATCTTGATCTTAGCAGTAAATTCATCAGCACCTTTTGGTTTAGAGGCAGCAAGTTTATAGACACCTCCAAATGCAGGACAATCTGCAGAAGTGATCAGTTTTGTACCAACACCCCATGAAGTGATCGGTGCACCCTGAGATTTTAAGCTTGTGATCAGATTCTCATCAAGGTCTCCAGAAGCAGCGATCACTGCATCAGGAAAACCTGCTTCATCAAGCATGATACGGGCTTTCTTTGTAAGATAAGCAAGATCCCCACTGTCTAAACGGATTCCATAGTGCTTTGGCATATGACCTTCTGCTCTTAATTCTTCAAATACACGGATCGCATTTGGAACACCAGAACGAAGAGTGTCATAAGTGTCAACAAGTAAAGTGCAGGAATCTGGATAAAGATCTGCATAAGCACGGAAAGCATGATATTCGTCATCAAAACTCATGATCCAGCTGTGTGCATGAGTTCCAAGGATCGGAATATCAAAACATTTACCAGCAAGTACATTCGAAGTACCATCACAACCACCGATCACGGCAGCACGGGCACCATAAGTACCAGCGTCAGGTCCCTGAGCACGTCGAAGTCCGAATTCCATAACACCACTTCCACCAGCAGCATAAACTACACGAGAAGCCTTCGTAGCGATCAGACTTTGATGATTGATGATATTAAGGAGCGCAGTTTCTACAAGCTGTGCCTCCATGATAGGTGCTTTAACTTTCAGAAGCGGTTCTCTTGGGAATACAACAGTTCCTTCCGCGATCGCATAAATATCTCCTGTAAAATGATATCCAGCAAGATATTCCAGAAAATCTTCATCAAAAATCCCTTGATTACGAAGATAATCAATATCATCATATGAAAAAGATAAGTTTTTGATATAATCAATGACCTGATCGAGTCCGCAAGTGATCGCATAGCCACTTCCAGAAGGATTATCACGGTAAAAAACATCAAAAACTACAGTTTCATCATTCCCTGTTTTAAAATATCCTTGCATCATGGTTAATTCATAAAGATCTGTGAGCAAGGTAAGATGATTTATATCCATTGAATACTCCTTTTCAACATAAAAATAGAAGGGTCAGGATAAGCTGCCCTATAACAACTTCAGTATAACATAATCTGATAAAAACGAACAGTATTCTTATAAAAGTTGTGAAGTGACGATTTCCTTTAATTTCTCCATTGTTTCATCCTCGTCAGATCCAGAAACGATCAGACTTACTTTATCATTGTAGGAGATACAAGCAGACATTAGACGGATCGCATTGGATACATCGATTTCTCCTCCATCATATTCGAGTGTAACACAAGAAGCACTTTTACATGCGATACTTGCAAGAGCAGCTACAGGCTGTGCGTGAAGTCCACGGTCAGATGTAATTGTAAAATCATATCTTTTCATAAAATATAAGAGTCCTTTCATATTTTTTTCTATTGTAACATAAAATAGTAAGACGGACAAAAGGAGGATTGGAATGAGGTACAAAATGACATATATATTATTTTTATTTTTTTTGTTAACAACGATTCCATATATTATTACGATATATATCAATAAAGAAAACAAGAAAAATATTTCGTTTGAAAACTATGACAGTGGATATAAAATACAAGACAAGGACCAAGATATTGATTTGGAAAGTTACCTTTTAAAAATCCTCCCAGGACAGATTTCCATGGATCAAGAAGAAGAAACGATCAAATGCCAGGCTGTGATCTTAAGGACAGATCTGATCCGGAAAATGGGCAGATCAAAGAAGATAAAGATGGAAAGCATACCATATCAGCTGTACAAAGACGAACAATATAAAAGTAAACTGGGTGATCGTGCCTATGAGATCATGGATCAGAAACGAAAAAAAGCAGTCAAAGAAACGATCGGAAAGGTGATCACATACAAAGGAACATTGATCGAACCATATTTTCATGCAGTGAGTGTGGGGATGACATTAGATGCAAGTGAATGGTTCGGGAAAAAGATTCCTTATCTAAGACAGAAAGAAAGTTTAAGTGATATCGAATCCAAAGATTATATGTCAATTAAGACAATTTCATATCAAAGGATGCAGATTATACTAGAAGAACACATGAAAAAGAAAATCACCATACAACAATTACAAAAAAATCTGAGACTTTTAACGGTAACAAAGAATGGATATGTCAAACAGATCAAGGCCGGATCATATATCATTTCCGGAGAAGATTTTGCAAGATGGCTGCAACTGGCATCCAATAATTTTTATTTTGAACAATATAAAGGAAATTTAAGGATCATCTGTCTCGGAAAGGGAAATGGATTAGGACTAAGCCAGTATGGTGCAGATCAGATGGCAAAGCAAGGAAAAACCTATCAAAAAATATTAAAATATTACTATCCAAAAACAATGATTCAAAAACTATATGAATAAACAGATGGAAATGGGCAAAACTATGTTTGAGGTGATGAAAATGAGAAAAAATAACAAACAAAACCCATTTCCGCTGCGCAAATACTATGGGGCAATGATCATAGGATTCGTATTCTTCCTTGGAATCATGGCGTACTACAGTGCGACATTTCGCCAGAGGAGAGATCAGGCAAAACAGGAAGTCAGCCTGGAAGAAGAATCAATCGGAGCTAATAACAGCGCAACACAGGAAAAAACAAAAACAACAACGCAAGACAAGAAAGAAACAGAGACAACGGCACAAATGAAACGTACCATGAGTGAAAGTGTTACGTATAATGGTACATCCAAACTGACATGGCCGATCAAAGGCAATATCATTCTTCCATACAGTGTAAATTCAACCATCTATTTTGAATCTCTTGACCAGTACCGTATCAACAAAGGAATCCTGATCGAAGCAAAAGAAGGAGACGAAGTGAAGGCAGTCCGTAAGGCAAAGGTAAGAGAAATTAAAAAATCAGCAGAATATGGACAAACGGTATTGATGGATCTTGGAAATGAATATACCGTATTATACGGACAGCTTAAAGATATCAGAGTAAAAGAAGGAACAATGGTCAATGCAGGAGAAGTTATTGCAAAAGTCGCAGAGCCGACAAGTTATTACACATTAGAAGGAACCAATCTCTATTTTCAGATGGAAAAAGATAAAAAAAGTGTAGACCCTTTAAAATATCTGGAATAAAATAAAGTGAGAAAATAACAGCCATAACATATCTGGTTGATGTAGAGGAAAGGCGGTCAGAGAACATCTGACAGCCTTTCTTCAAAGAAAATGAAGATCAGGGCTGGATCAATATACAGATAGACAGAGGATAAGACAGATGAAGAATGTAACGTACATATTAAAATGCAGTGATAACAGTTTATACACAGGATGGACTAACGATATCAAACATCGCCTGAAGATGCATAATGAAGGAAAAGGTGCAAAATATACAAGAGGACGAGGGCCAGTAGAACTTGTGTATCTTGAAGAATTTGATACAAAGCAGGAAGCAATGAGTAAAGAAGCAAAGATCAAACGTCTTACCAGAAAGGAAAAACTCCTGTTAATAGAAAACTACCAACAGGAGCAAAAATTAAATCTGGAACATTAAGATCATATGGCATAAACTTCCACCCATAACAAACAGATGAAAGATCTCATGCAGACCAAAATTCTTCCAGTGATTTTCGAACCAAGGAATCTTTAGTGCATAGATCACACCACCAACTGTATAAATGATACCGCCAGCAAGCAGCCATCCAAAAGATGTCTTGGATAAACTATGGATGATCGGTGCGATCGCAACGATACAAAGCCATCCCATTGCGATATACATGACAGAAGATACCCACTTCGGACAAGTTACCCAGAACATCTTAAATACGATACCAAGGATCGCTATGATCCAGATTACGGATAAAAGTCCATATCCAAGCGTGCCACCAAGAACGATCGTACAGATCGGTGTGTAAGAACCAGCGATCAGAACAAAGATCATTGCATGGTCAAGTTTCTTTAACTTCTTATTGATCGTTGGTGAAATATTAAAAGAGTGATAAGCAGTACTTGCACCATAAAGACCAATCATACTTATAGTAAATATGATCAAAGAGATAATGCGTACATAATCACCGCTTAAAAAGCTCTTGATGATCAATGGAATGGAAACGATCGCGGCCAGGATCATTCCGATCAAATGGGTAATTGCACTTCCTGGATCTTTTAATTTATGTTTCATGGTAAAACCTCCAATCATTCTAGTGTTATAAAATTCAATACATAGTATTAAAAACCACATCTAACTTTCTTACATACTACAACTATTCAAAGGATATTGCAAGGGGTTTTCAAAAAAAAGTGAATCTGGTATAATGTTACCTATTATGTGATTAAGAAAAAAAGTAATAGACAGAATGGAATGTTAATATGGAAAAAACAAAGAAAGCCTATGAGATTGTCATAGATAGTATCAAAGAGCAGATCATGAATCAGGAACTTGTTCTTGGACAAGGACTTCCACCAGAGAGAGAGATCTCAGAGAAGATTGGAGTCAGCAGGAATTCCGTTCGTGAAGCGTTGAAGATCTTAACTGTCATGGGAGTGGTCTCAAGTAGACAAGGAGCAGGAAATTATATATCAGGAAATTTTAAGGGATATATGGTAGATGCCCTTTCTATGATGTTTATGCTTGATAAGCTTGATTATGATCAGATCAACCAGATCCGTATCGGACTGGAGATGCAGGCATATGCACTTGCAGTGAAGAATGCAGAGACAAAAGACATCATAGAATTACAAGAATATGTGAATGCATTAGATCAGAGTACAGATAACGATGAGAAGACAATGTACGATAAGAAGATCCATTATGCGATCGCGAAAGCATCAGGCAATGTTCTGATCGTGAATATCTTAGATGCATTATCTGAAGTGATGGATATCTTCATTTTTGAAATGCGTCGAGAAATCTTAAGAACTGAGAAGCGAAAAGGAATGTTACAGGAAGCACATAAGCAGATTGTCGAATGTTTATTAAAGAGAGATGTGGTCAATGGACAGAAAGCATTGATGAAACATTTTGATATGATTGATAACATTATTCACAAAGAACTTTAAGGAAAGAGCCATTTTGGCTCTTCTTTTTTATGCAAGATTAACAAAAAAAAGAAAAATGTCAAATAGTACTTTACAAAAGTAGACAATGTATATATAATAAAAACATAAATTGGTAGTACCAATAAGACAAAAACAATGGATGCGAAAAACATCCAAATTTTTTTCAAACAAAATTGGTAGTACCAATTCAGAGCGGAAGAGCTTAAGATAAAGGATAGAAAGTCTTAGGAATGAGGAGGAATAGCAATGGACATTTTAGTATGTATCAAACAGGTACCGGCATCTAATAAAGTGGAAGTTGATCCAGTAACCGGTGTGCTGTTAAGAAACGGAGCCGATTCAAAGATGAATCCATATGATCTGTATGCGTTAGAGACAGCGCTTAAGATCAGAGAAGAAGTAGGTGGAACGATCAGTGTCATCAGTATGGGACCACCACAGGCAATGACAGTGATCAGAGAAGCATTTGCCATGGGAGTTGACCGTGGAGCATTATTATCAGACCGAAGATTTGGTGGAGCCGATGTACTGGCAACAAGTTATACGATCGCACAGGGAATCAAGAAGATGGGAGATTTTGACCTGATCCTATGTGGAAAACAGACAACTGATGGTGACACAGCACAGGTTGGTTCCGAAGTATCTGAATGGTTAAATATCCCAAGTGTATCAAATGTAAAGAAGATATCTAAAGTAGAATCCGATGCGATCACGATCGAGATGGATCTGCCGGAAGAACTGGAGATTGCTAAAGTTCAGTATCCATGTTTGTTATCCGTAGATAAAGACATTTTCCAGCCAAGACTTCCATCCTATGTAAAGAAGATGGATACCGCAGACCGTGAAATTGAAGTATATTCCTTAGATGATATGGAAGACAAAGACGAAACACATTATGGATTAAATGGTTCACCAACACAGGTAAAACGAATTTTCCCTCCAACAGCGAATGACCATCATGAAGTATGGGACGGAGACGGAAGTGAAGTCGCAGACAAATTATTCCATATGATCACAGATATGAAATTTATCTAAAAGGGGGAAATGAGAATGCCAAAATTAGTAATACATCAGGAAAAAGTAGAAGATCCACAGGTTCTGGTTGATATTTGTCCATTCGGTGCGATGGAAGAAAAAGACGGAAAACTTTCTATCAATGCTGCATGTAAGATGTGCAAATTATGTGTGAAGAAAGGACCAGCTGGAGCAGTAGAATATGTAGAAGATGAGAAAAAAGAAGAAATTGATAAGAGTCAGTGGAACGGAATCGCTGTTTATGTCGATCATGTTGATGGAGAAATTCATCCAGTAACATACGAATTGATCGGAAAAGCACGAGAGCTGGCAAGTAAGATCAATCATCCAGTCTATGCTTTATTTATGGGAAATAACATTTCAGATAAGGCAGAAGAATTATTACACTACGGAGTTGATAAAGTATTTGTTTACGACTTCCCAGAGTTAGCAAGATTCAAAATAGAATCTTATACATCTGTATTTGAAGATTTCATCAAGAAACATCAGCCATGTGCGATCCTGACAGGAGCAACAACAGTCGGAAGACAGTTGGCACCAAGGGTAGCTGCAAGAATGAAGACAGGATTAACAGCAGACTGTACGATTCTTGAGATGGATGAGAACACAGACCTTTCGCAGATCAGACCAGCATTTGGTGGGAACATCATGGCACATATCTTAACACCAAATAACCGTCCACAGATGGCAACGGTAAGATACAAAGTCATGAATGCACCAGAAAGAACAGAAGAAACACATGGAGAGATCATTTCATGTGCGATCGATAAAGAAAAGATCAAAGCACATGTGGATGTATTAGATATTGTAAAGAAAGAGCCAGAGAAGTTTATCGAATCTGCCGATGTTTTAGTTGTTGCAGGACGAGGAATCAAGAAAGAAGAAGACCTTGCAATGATCAGAGAATTAGCAGAACTGTTAGACGGACAGGTAGCCTGCACAAGACCACTTGCAGAAGCAGGATGGGTAGAAGCAAAATGTCAGGTAGGATTAAGTGGAAGAACCGTACGCCCGAAACTGATCATTACCTGTGGTGTATCAGGAGCCATTCAGTTTGTAGCTGGAATGGATCACTCTGACTGCATCGTATCCATTAATTCCGATGAAAAAGCACCGATCTTTAAGACAGCACATTATTGTCTGGTAGGAGATGTCTACGATATCGTACCAAAACTGATCGAGAAGATTAAAGCTGCGAAAGGGGCGTAAGAGATATGAGTTATAAGAAATTTGATCAAGCTGATTTAGAAGTTATCAAAAATATCATAAAAGACGATGAAAGAATTTTATATGCAGAAAATATCAACGAAGAATACAGTCATGATGAATTAGGAGGAGCACAAAGCTACCCAGATGTTGTAGTAAAAGCGACTTCTGCAGAAGAAATCTCTGAGATCATGAAATATGCATATGAAAATAATATTCCGGTCACACCAAGAGGAGCTGGAACCGGTCTGGTAGGATCTTCCGTAGCGATCGAACACGGGATCATGATCGATTCAAGCCTCATGAATCATATATTAGAACTTGATGAAGAAAACTTAACGATTACCGTAGAACCAGGAGTTTTATTAATGGAACTTGCTGCCTACGTGGAAGATCATGATTTCTTCTACCCACCAGATCCAGGAGAGAAATCCGCAACGATCGGTGGAAATATCAGTACAAATGCCGGTGGTATGCGTGCTGTAAAATATGGCGTGACCAGAGATTATGTCAGAGGTCTTGAAGTTGTCCTTCCAAATGGAAAGATCGTGGAATTTGGAGGAAAGGTTGTAAAAAACAGTTCCGGATATTCCTTAAAAGACCTGATGATCGGTTCCGAAGGAACCTTAGGCTTTATCACAAAAGCCACATTAAAATTACTCCCTCTGCCTAAAAAGGCAATTAGTTTACTGATACCATTTAAAACCTTAAAAGAAGCAATTGACACAGTACCTCTCATTATCAAGTCCAAAGCAATCCCAACTGCCATTGAGTTTATGCAGAGGGAGGTCATCATTGATGCAGAAGAGTACCTAGGTAAAAAATTCCCAGATTCCCAATCCGATGCGTACCTTCTGCTCAAATTTGACGGCAATTCAACAGAAGAGATTGAAGCAGATTATGATAAAGTTGCAAAACTTTGTTTAGAGGCAGGAGCACTTGACGTACTGATCTCAGATACAGAAGAAAGAGAAGAATCTATCTGGAAAGCCAGAGGAGCCTTCCTTGAAGCAATCAAAGGATCTACAACTGATATGGATGAAGTAGACATGGTCGTACCAAGAAATAAAGTCAATGAAATGGTAGAATACCTTCATAACTTACATAATGAAGTAGATATACGTATCAAGAGTTTCGGACATGCTGGAGATGGAAACCTTCATTCTTATATCTTAAAAGATGACTTAAGTCAGGAAGAATTTGAAAAACGAATGGCAGAAGCAATGGAGAAGATCTACGAGAAAGCTGCACAGTTAGGTGGAAAAGTATCCGGAGAACATGGAATCGGATTTGCGAAGAAGCCATATTTGAGAGAATCTCTTGATCTAGAAACAATTGAGTTAATGAGTGGAATTAAGAAAGCATTTGATCCAAAGAATATCTTGAATCCACATAAAGTATTCCAGAGCTAAAACTGACACTTTGGTTATACTCCCTAAGTTTTAAAAATGCACAAAGCAGACAGGAAATCAAATACCTGTCTGCTTTGTGTATATAAATTTATACAATTTTCTTCGAAATGGTTGACATAATGTATAAAAATATATATACTAAAAACAGTAACAGTTATTATTTGAATTAAAGAGGAAAGGAAGAGGTTATGCAGCCAGCAACGAAAAAAAGCAAGCAAAGAGATGCCATCATAAAGTTTTTAATGACTCGCAAAGACCATCCAACTGCCGATATGGTATATATGAATATCAAAGAAGAGTTTCCTAAGATCAGTCTTGGAACAGTCTATCGAAATCTTGCATTATTAAGTGAGCGAGGGGAAATACTAAAGCTATCTTACGAAGGAGGAGCAGACCATTACGATGCATGCACCGATCCACACTATCATTTTGTGTGTCAGGAATGTGGAGCAGTCATCGATTTGGAGATGGCACCGATCGATGAGAAGTTAAATGAGATCGCAAGTGAGAACTTTCCTGGAAAGATTACACAGAATATTGTTTATTTTAAAGGAATCTGCAAAAATTGTTTAAAAAATCATTGACAAAAGTAAAATGTGATGGTAATATAAAGACAAGTTAAAAATAGTAATCATTACTGTTTTAAACAAAAGATACTAAGCCGAAAGGCAAAGCAACATAAATGATCATATAAAGTATAAAGGAGAACAAGAATTATGAAGAAATGGATTTGTACAGTATGCGGATATGTACACGAAGGAGAACAGCCACCAGAGAAATGTCCACAGTGTGGAGTACCAGCAGATAAATTCAAAGAGCAGGTAGAAGGAGAAAAAGAATGGGCAGCAGAACACGTAGTAGGTGTTGCCAAAGGTGTCAGCGAAGATATCTTAGCTGATCTAAGAGCAAACTTCGAAGGAGAATGTTCTGAAGTAGGAATGTACCTTGCAATGGCAAGAGTAGCTCACAGAGAAGGATATCCAGAGATCGGATTATACTGGGAGAAAGCAGCATACGAAGAAGCAGAACATGCAGCAAAATTTGCTGAGTTATTAGGTGAAGTTGTAACAGACAGCACAAAGAAGAACTTAGAGATGCGTGTAGATGCAGAACATGGAGCAACAGAAGGTAAATTTGACCTTGCAAAACGTGCGAAAGCAGCAAACTTAGATGCAATCCATGATACAGTTCATGAGATGGCAAGAGACGAAGCACGTCATGGTAAAGCATTTGAAGGATTATTAAAGAGATACTTCGGATAAGAAGAATTGATTTAGGAGGTATGAGTTTTCATACCTCCTTTTTTTTTGCTATATTCCATGCTATAATAAAAATAAGACTGAAAAAGCAGGTGAAAGCATATGATTTCAGAAGAGAAAGTAAAGATTATGGCTGAGATGGCCAAGTATGAGAAGAATTATGGAAAAGGTGATTTCCGTATTTACAAATATACCAAGAAAGATTATGTCAGATCGGAGAAGATCAAGACAAGCATTGCCTTGTTGATCTCATTTCTGATCATGACAGGATTGTTGTGTATCATGCAGTTAGATATTGTGATCATGAAGCTGAGAGAAGGTAAAGTTATAGTATCTGCGGCTGTGATCATAGGAATTTATGTTGCGGTATTTTTTGTCTACCTGCATTTTACGAAGATGCGAGCATCCAGGCAGTATGATGAGGTAAGGGCAAGGGTACTGATCTATGACAAGCATTTAGAAGAACTAGAAACATTATATAAAGAAAAAGAGAATGAAGACATTAGTCCAACGATAGTCGAGGAGGAAGACGAAGATGGAAAAATTATTGATATATAGAGAACGATTTTTGAAATTCCTCACGGCGAGAGGAAGATATATTCAATCAGGGATGAGATTCCTTGGAGGAACTGTTTTATTTTATGTATTAGGGAAATTGTTTGGATATACAGAGACCTTTTCACAGCCATTTTTTATCTTTATGATGGGAGTGATCAGTGTTTTTATTCCAATATCAGCATTATCGCTGATCTTTTATGTCGTTATATTCTTAGAGTTACTTCATGTATCGTTAGAAGTGACATTATTTTTTGCACTGGTAGTTGTATTATATTTTCTTGTATATCAGAGAGTTTTTCCAGAGACAAGGATTTATCTGATGATGGTGCCAATCTTCTTTTATTTTCAACTGCCTGCATGTTTACCGATCTTTGTTGGGATGTTTTGTGGAATTGCAGGACTTCCAGCGATCTTAATGGGAACAGTGATCTATTATCTGTCCAATATCCTTCAGCAGACAATGAACCAGCTGGCATCAGGATCAGCACATGGGAAGGTCTACAGTCTGATCGCGGCAAGAGCGATCGATAATAAGGATCTGCTTTTGTATTTTGTGGTATTCTGTCTGGTGACAGCACTCGTAACAGCAATTCGCAAGCGGGGAGCAGCGCATGGATGGAATATTTCAATCCTTGCAGGAGGAGTTGTATATCTGATCTGCATGTTCATAGGAGGATATCTGGTTAACAATGAGATCAATATCACATCACAGATCGGAACGATCATAGGAAGCATTGCGATCGCCCTGATCATACAGTTTTTATACAATGTGATCGACTATACCAGAGAAGAAACATTTGAATTTGAAGATGAAGAATATTATTATTATGTAAGAGCGATACCGAAGGTAACTGTGGAAGAAGAAGAATTTAACGTTACACAGATCACGGTACCATCACATAGATTTAGTTTAAAAAGAAAAGAACATAAACAAGAACATAAAGAACAGGACAAAGAAAAGGGAGAGTAAATTTGAGTAAATTTTTTGATGGACTTGAAAAATATATATATTGGACATCGATCCCGAAGATCGGGCTGAATGACATTGTAGATATTCTGATCGTCAGTGTCATGATCTATCTGATCGTCAAATGGATCAAAACAACTAGAGCCTGGGTATTGTTAAAAGGGATCATTATCTTGCTTTGTATTGCATTTGCGGCATATTTACTGCAATTACATACAGTTTCATGGATTCTTTCCAATACAATGAGTGTGGGAATCACAGCGATCTTGATCGTATTCCAGCCAGAACTCCGAAGCGCATTGGAACAGCTTGGAAGAAAGAATTGGGTGACTGATATTTTCTCTACAGATAATCGTCAGGAAGAACTGGAATATACAGCAAGAACTCTGCAGGAGATATCAAGAGCAGCGATTGAGATGGGAAAGGTGAAGACAGGAGCACTGATCGTACTGCAAAGAGAAGTAGCACTTGGAGAGTATGAACGTACAGGAATTCCAATTGATGCGAAGGTCAGCAGCCAGCTTCTGATCAATATCTTTGAACACAATACACCACTCCATGATGGAGCGGTGATCATTCACAACAACAGGATCGTATCAGCAACCTGTTATCTTCCATTAAGTGATAGTGTAGAGATTGGAAAAGAAATGGGTACCAGACACAGAGCAGCAGTAGGGATCAGTGAAGTTTCAGACAGTATCACAGTGATCGTATCCGAAGAAACTGGTGGTATTTCTATCGCAAGAGATGGAAAGATCATCAGACATCTGGATCCACAGAGATTAAGAGATGAGCTGGCTGTCCTGAGAGAAGAAAAAGGACAGAATAAGAAATTCAAACTATGGAAGGGGCGGAATCGAAATGAAAAAAAGAATGGAAAGTGATCTGCTTTTAAAAATAATTTCTGTTGTTTTTGCCTTTCTACTTTGGATGTTTGTTATCAACACCGATAACCCGGTCATCAAGAAGACTTTCAGCGATGTACCGGTTGATATGCTGAATGAACAGGTTTTAGATGATCTTAATCAGACTTATAAGATTGAATCTGGAGATACCGTAAGCTTTACTGTGAAGGGGAAGAAAGATGTTGTAGATCGTTTGGCGAAGTCAGATTTCCGTGCAACGGCAGATGTATCTTCTATGTCAGATGTTCATGCGATTCAGATCGAAGTTGAGGCTTTACGATATAAGAGTCAGTTAGACATCGATACAGGTGGTGCAACGGTCAAAGTCGTATTGGAAGATGTGAAGAGTGACCAGATACCAGTCAATGTTGTGGTGAAAGGGACACCAGCGAGTGGATATACGGTAAGCACGCAGACAGCAACGCCGAATCTGATCTCTGTATCTGGGCCAAAGAGTGTGGTAAGCAGGATCAAACAGATCGTAGCGAAAGTAGATGTATCCGGATTGAAGAAAGATGTGACAATGGCTCAGAATGTCAAGTGTTATGATGAAGACGGAGATGAAGTAAGTCAGGACCGCATCAAACTTGATACGAGCAAGATTAAAGTAAAGATTGGATTATCAAGAACGAAGACAATACCATTTACAGTGGAAACAAAAGGAACGCCGGGCAAGGGATATGTACTTGGAAGCATTGATTATGAACCAAAACATATAGAAATTACTGGAGCTGAAGATGATCTGGAGAAGATCAGCAGTATCAAACTGGCGAATTTAGATATCAGTGATAGTACAAAGAGTATTGAAAAAACGATCAAAGCGTCCGATATTAAACTGCCAGATGGTATTACATTTGTAAAATCTGTAGATAAGATCAAGAATATCGTGATTCGTGCAAACATCGAGAAGAAGACGAAACGAACATTGACGATTCCGACAGGACAGATCGCATTGATCAATAATACGAAGAATTATGATGTCAAATTTGATGACTCAGAGTTAAAGGTGAAGATTAGCGGATTGCGCTCTGTAGTAGATAAAGTTGTAGTGAAGGATTTAAATCCAAAGATTGACATGCAGCTGTACGAACCAGGAACGCATACGGTACAGGTTCAGCTGACAAAGATCAAGAATATGTCGATTGAGAAGAACGTCAGTGCAAAGATCACGGTAGAATAAAATATAAGGAGAGATATTTACAATGGATAAGATGTTATCGGTTGTTCTTCCAGCTTATAACGAAGAACAGATGATCAAGAAAACAGCACAGGTGGTAGGAGACCTGCTTGAGAAAGAACAGATCCCATATGAATTAGTATTCGTAAATGACGGATCTAAAGATCATACATGGGAGAAAATCTTAGAACTCAAGGAAGAAAGAGCACATATCAAAGGAGTCTGCTTTTCCAGAAATTTTGGAAAAGAAGGAGCCGTTTTTGCAGGGATCACACAGGCAGAAGGAGACTGTATTGCAGTAATGGACTGTGATCTTCAGCATCCGCCAGAAACACTTATAAAGATGTATCGTTTATGGGAAGACGGATATCAGGTAATCGAGGGAGTGAAAGCATCCAGAGGAAGGGAAAGTTTCATTCACAAGATGTTTGCAAAGACATTTTACAGCATTATCAGCGATGCAACAGGAATTGATATGTCCAGAGCATCTGATTTCAAGTTGATGGATCGACAAGCAGCAGAAGAATTTCTGAAACTTCCAGAACGAAATGTATTTTTCCGAGCATTGTCATCCTGGGTAGGATTCAAGACAACATACGTAGAATTTGATGTGCAGGAACGAGAAGCAGGAGAATCAAAATGGTCATTCAAATCATTGGTACGATATGCAGTGAATAATATCACATCATTTAGTGCCGCACCAATGCAGATCGTCACATTTTTTGGCGTTGTATTCTTCGTATTTGCAGTACTACTTGGAATACAATCGCTTTATATGTATTTTTCTGGACATGCAGTTGCAGGATTTACAACAGTGATCTTGTTGTTACTGTTGGTTGGAAGCATTTTGATGTTCAGCTTAGGTGTGATCGGATATTATATCGCGAAGATTTACGATGAAGTGAAGATGCGTCCGAGATACATTATCTCAGAAGTGATCAAATCCAAAGAATAACAATACAAATCCCTGAGATCGGATGAGATGAATATCTGATCTCAGGGATTTTATATGATACAAGGAATCATTTTTTTTGAGATTTAAAAACAAGAAATTTACTGATAAAATAATTGACGATTGTAACAATAACTTGTGTTTCTAACTTGGCGATCATCTGTGGCTGATGAAGGATTTCAACACAGAAAGGGACTCCGCCCACTTCGACAGCCATGGTTACAAGACGACCGAGAACAAACTTGATGAATTCATGAATTGTATCTGTGAAGGATTCAGATTTAGACTGAAATACATATAGCTTATTTACAACAAATGCAAAACAGATCGCGATCGCAACAGAGAAAAAGTTGCTGATCTTATAATCAATTCCACATGGCCCTTTTAATAAAGCAAACATTCCAAGATTAACAAGGGTTGTCAGACCACCGAAAAACAAATAACGAATTCGCGAATCATTATATAATTTCTTTATCAAATTTAACATATCATATTACCTCCGATAGATATAAAATATTCTAAAATGTACATACATCCAATATCTTAAGACATTTTTCAGGAATTTTCAATCCAAAATGTGGTATACTAAGCGTGATAATGAACAAAAAAGGGTAAAGGGTAAAGGAAAAGTATAATGATAAAAGAACAAAGAAAGTATTGCTATGGAGTCTATACACTGATGTTTTTACTGATGTGTATCGTGGCATTTCTGCCATTTTTTACCGAAGGAAAAAGCTTTGTATGGGGAGCAGGAGTAGAAGACGGATTAAGTCAGCATTTTTCAGCATTGGCATATTATGGGAAAGCACTAAGAGAATTTTTCTGTAATCTTCTGGCGGGACACCCAAAACTTGTGATGTGGGATATGAGTCTTGGGTATGGTGCAGATATCCTCTCAACATTGAATTACTATGCGATCGGTGATCCGTTAAACCTCCTCTACGGATTTGTTTCGCCAAAGAATACAGAAACTATGTATAATTTCATGATTGTGTTACGAATGTATCTGGCAGGGATCACGTTTATCATGTATGCAAGAAAAATGAAAAAACGAAGTTATGGAACTGTGATTGGGGCACTGGTCTATGTATTTAGCGGATTTTGCTTTCGACTAGGACTGCGCCATCCATTCTTCATCAATCCGATGATTTATTTTCCGCTGTTATGTCTTGGGATTGAGAAGATCTATCAGAGAGAAAGACCGTATGTATTTATTTTCGCAGTCTGCGTATCAGCAATGAGCAATTATTATTTTTTATATATGCTGACGATATTTGCGGTAATCTATGCGTGGATCCGTTTTTATGAATATACCGAAGAAAACAAGATGAAAAACTTTTTCCTGGCAATCTTGAAGTTTGGAATGTATTATACACTTGGAATTGCAATGGCAGCAGTGATTTTACTGCCATCCGTTATAGGATTCCTAGGAAATGGCCGTTACGGCAAAGGGGCTGACTGGAAATCATTGATCGTATACCCAGGGAAATATTATCTGCTGTTTATTGAAAACTTTATTGGATACGGAAATATGGGCAGCAATACGAACGCAGGATATCTGCCGATCGTTGGGATCGTTGTATTATTTACACTGTTTTCACAGCGAATGAAACACAAAAAATACAGAGTAGCATTTATAGCAAGTATCATTGCTTTGATTCTCCCAATCTTTGGATACGCATTTAATGGGTTTTCCTATGCAAACAACCGGTGGGCATTTGCACTGAGCTTTATTGTGGCATTGTTGACAGCAGAAATGTATCCACGTTTGTTTGTGATGTCAAAACGACAGCAGATCGGGATCGGAGCAGGAATCATCATATATACTGTATTTTGTATCATCGTAAATGCATCAGGAGAAGAAATCCTGAAGAATAAAGGGATCATGGCAGCCTGTGGATTAATTGCAGTATTTTATATTCTATTGTTGATCTTTCAAAGACTTGGCTATGATACACAGAAGAGAATTGTGCGAGTGAGCATGGCAATCTTGCTCCTGATATCAGTGGGAGTGCATGGATATTACAGATTCAATCCAAAAGAATATGCTTATACACAGGAATTTATGGATCAGGGACAAGCATATCGAACATTGAAGGAAGATAATATCCGTATGCTGAGTAAGGTAAATGATCCATCTGTTTATCGAGTACATGCAGAGGGATATCGATATAAAAATTATGGACTGATCAACCATTTGAATACGATCAGCGGATATTACAGTATCACAGCAAAATGTGTGACAGATACGATCAAAGGATATGATACGTTGGGAATGCAGTATGCAGATAAATATAAAGGAGTCGATCAAAGACTGGGACTCCTGTCATTAGCTGGCGTAAAATACATAACAGTAGCACATAACAGTCAGGTTGCAAAAGATGTAAGTTCCAAGGGGGATGTACCATACGGAGTTGAGAAACAAAATAAAAAAGGAAATATCACATTATATAAGAATAAATATGCACTGCCATTTGCATATGCATATGATTCTTATATGACAGAGCAGCAATACGAGCAGTTAAATGGAATCGGCAAGGAACAGGCAATGCTTGCACAGATCATATTGGATCAGCATCCGGCAGACAAAGAGATTCAACACAACGAACAAAGAAACGATCCTGATATACAGACGATCTCATTGCCAGAGACAAGGATCTCATCTCCAAAAGGGAAGAAATATGCGGATATTACGGTGCCAGTAGAGAAAGACAAGGAAACTTATCTGTATTTTAAAAATCTCGTTTACCATGGAAAGAAAAATGGAGACGATAACTTCATACTGACTGGAAGAAAGGGAACAAAAGGAATCCTTGTGACACAAAACGATGTACAACAGAAAATTCATATTCAAAGCACCTTCAATCCATACTATTTTGGAAGAAAAGATTACATTGTAAAGATCAATCATCAGACAAGCAAGGCAAAAGAAAAAGTAAGATTAAATTTCTTGTCTCCAGGTGAATATGAATTTGATGATATCAGTTTGATCACAGTTCCTAAAAAAGATGTTCTTGCCAGATTAAAGGAACGCAAGGAGAACTCAATGAAACAGATCCAATACGAAGGAAATCATTTCAGAGGAGTCTATCATGCGAAAAAAGACCAGATTCTGTGTGTAACGATTCCATACTCCAAAGGATGGAAAGCAACAGTCAATGGAAATCGCACAAAGATTTATAAGGCAAACGGGATGTTTATGGGGATCATAATGAAAAAAGGAACACAAAGTGTCAAATTAGATTATGAAACACCAGGATTAAAAATAGGGGCATGGATCAGTCTGGCGGCATGGATCGGACTGGGAATATATGGATTGTACTTTGAAAAGTACAGAAAAAAGTTGTTAAATCAATGTTAAAATAAGAAGAGATACTGGTAAAAATACAAAAAACATGATAAAATAGCCCTTAGACAAATGTTACAAAAATGTTAAATGAGTGGGAGGAACTATGAAAAACGTAAAAAAAATGATACAGGCAGGATTAAAGAAATTCACAGTGATCACTATCTTAGGTGTATTTCTTATGACAAGCTTGATTCCAGTATCCGCAGCAACGAAAGTATCAAAGATTAAATGGTCAGCATATAGAAAGACAATGTATGTTGGAAATGCACAGAGATTTGCAGTGAAGATTACACCAGCCAAAGCAGCTAAAGCGAAACTTGGATGGAAAACAAGTAATAAGAAGATTGCCAAAGTCAGTGCAAAAGGAGTTGTCACACCTGTCAAAGCAGGAAAAGCAACGATCACATGTTACGTGAAATCACAAAAATCAAAGAAAGTAACATGCAAAGTCACAGTAAAGAAACAGAAAGTGACAGCGATCACATTTGCAAAAGCAAGCATAGCCGTACAGAAAGGGAAAAAGGTCAGCAATCCAGCAATCGTAACACCAACTTACGCAGCAAATAAAAAGGTAACATACAAATCTTCCAGCACAAGCGTGGCAACAGTCAGCACAAGTGGAGTTGTAACAGGAAAGAAAGTCGGAACAGCAACGATTACAGCAACAGCAGCCGATGGATCAAAGAAGAAAAACAGTTACAAAGTAACTGTTGTAGCACCAATCACAAAAAACAGTGCCAAGTTTATTGCACACCGCGGATTAAGTGCCGAAGCACCAGAGAATACGATCAAAGCCTATGAATTAGCAGGTGGAGCAGGATTCTGGGGAGCAGAAACAGATGTCCGTATGACAAAAGACAAGAAATTCATTCTGCAGCACGACCTGACATTCAAGAGATTATGTGGAGTCGATAAGAAACCAGAAGATATGACATTATCAGAGATCCAGAAACTGACGATCAAATCTGGAAATAACATTTCAAAATACAGAAATGTAAAATCAGCAACAACAGTTGCAACATTAGAAGATTATTTAACAACATGTAAGAAGTACAACATGGTACCAGTTATCGAGATCAAGATGGAATTCGTAGAATATGGAAATGAAACAACCAATGACTCTCGAATGCAGGCAGTGACAAAGAACAACATGGAAGATCTGTATGAATTAACAAATCAGATCATGGGGAATAAAGAATACATGTTTATTGCCTATGACTTTGAAACAATGGTACAGATGAGAAAAGTCTTAGACGATAATGCAACAACATCCACAAATGTAAAATTACAGCATGTAACAAACAATCCAGATCAGGGAATGATCAATTATTACAAGAAACGTAAGATTGAATTGGATGCGAATTGTGATAAGATTTCACTCTCAGACATCAAGGCATTTAAAGATGGTGGAGTGAATGTAGGACTTTGGACTGTGGATGATACAGAAAGAGTTGCAAGTTATATTTCACAGAAAGTGGATTATATTACAACGAATACAAAATTCTGGTAAGAATAGAAACCATAAGAAAAGAGGCAGCAGATGAAGATATGTGTTGTCTCTTTTTGAGTGTTATGGTTTGTGGTATAATAAAAAGAAAAACTGTGTCCATAGTTATAGAAAGAAGGCGTGCCCATGATTTACACATTGATGAATAAGAATAACCCCGTGATCGATTTTGAAACACAGATGGGGACGATCTTGCGTATAACAGATACATGGAATGAAGAGTATCTTCCAATTGGGACACGAACCAAAACAGGAATTGATATCAAGATTTTAAATCATTGGTGGCATGGACGATCTATACCGGCAAGCCGCACAGGAATCAAAGAAGCACTTGAGAATATGGGAATTGATTCATCAAAAGAACTTCTGGAGAAAAGCTATGGATTATCATTAAGCGATCAATACTGGATCCGACCAGATCACTCAAAGATACAATGGAAAGATATCAATTTTTTTGAGAATCTATTTTCAGAAGACGTAGGAAGTGCTTTGTTTGGGGGGCAATTTAGTGGTGATTTTATGTCGCCAGACAACACATCTGATGGGTGGCTTAGAAAAAAATGGGTGATTCAGAATCAAAGAAGAGTGTTGTTGAAATCAGGGAGTGGAGAGTCACAACAAGAACCATTAAATGAAGTCTTGGCGAATATGATATGTGATAGATTAGATATTAAGAATTACGTAAAGTATCAATGTGGTTATCAAGAAGATCATGCATTTTCCGCTTGTGATAACTTTATAACACCTGATACAGAATTGATTACTGCAAATATGTTTATGAAGATAAAAAAGAAGATCAATCACCATTCATACTATCAACATTACAAGGAATGCTGTCAGGAGATGGGAGTTGATATAACAGAAAGTCTGGACGATATGTTGATTCTGGATTTTATCATCTGTAACAGAGACAGACATTATAATAACTTTGGGATGATTCGCAATGTTAACACACTGCAGATAGAAAAAGCAGCCCCGATCTTTGACTCAGGAACATCAGCATTTGCAGGAATCAGCGAAAACAAGATCAAAACATTGCCACTCAATGAATCAAAACCATTCTGTAAATATCATGAAGAACAGATTGCTTTGATTCAGAATATAGAGCGGTATGAATTCCAAAAGCTGACAGGAATTGAGGAAGAATTTAATGAATTATTACAACGATCACCATTTATCACAATATCAAGAAGAGATAAATTAGTCACATGGCTAGGAGAACGAATCAGAATGCTCTGCGAAAGCAAAATGGACACAGAAAGAGTCTTTCAGATCGTGAAGACAGCAAAAGAATACCAGAGAAGAAAGTAAGATGAAAAGTTACAGAAATGTAGTAATTATGTTGTATATATGTTAAAATAAAGGATATATGCCAAAGAGACAGGCAGAAAATACAGAGAAAAAGAATCAAAAGGAGAGAAGGGTTATGAGCCAGAAGGAAAGAGTCGATTTGATCGAGGTAGATTTATTGGATATGTGTAAATATATTCTGTCAAAGTGGGTGTTTATTTTGATAGGAATGGTAGTATTCGCTGGAGCTGGATTTGGGTATGCGAAGGTGAAGAGTGTGACAGAGTATAGCTCTAAGATGCAGGTATATGTTACTGTGCCTAAGACTTCGGATAAGGTGCTGATTAGGGATAATGCTGGGGAAGTTGCATATGATTATGTCAGATTAATAAAAACTGATTTGATCACAAATGAAGTTGCTAAGAAGACAAAAGTATCAAAAGATGATGTAAAAGATGCAATTTCAGCAGAAGTTGTAGACGGAACAAGGGTTGTTGAAATTAAAGTCAAATCTGAAAATAAAGATGATGTAAAGGTCATTTCAAAGGAAATTTTACCGGTATTTCAGGATGTAGTACAGAAGAAACTAGAAAGAAATAAACTTGTAATTGCAGATTACCCATCAAAAGTAGAAGCAGAGCAGAAGGTAAGCACTAAAAAAATGATGGTCGTTGGAGCAGCGGGTGGATTTGTTATTGCAGCAGGAATTTTCTTTATTATGTATCTTGTAAATTTAAGCAAGAAAGCAAAAAGAAATTAAGAAATTATGCAGTAGAGGAATAGGAACTATGGGAGTAAAACGTTCACAACTACAAAATTTAATTATTTATATTGGTGATGTTTTCGGAATTACAATTGGATATTTTTTAATGTCTCATATTAGATTTTATCAAGACATCAATGGGGTGTGGGCAAAGGATAACAGAGTAATATATCGATGGCTGATAGCTATTTTTATGTTAACGATCGTATATTTAGTAATAGATCCAAATCGCAATTTCTTTAAGCGCAAGTTTTGGAAAGAATTTTGGGCAAATTTCAAAACAAACTTGATTACAGCTGCATTGATGGCGACAGTTGCATATCTAATTGATGATGCAAGAGATTATTCGAGATTTATTTATCTTACAACGATGATATTTAGTTTTTGGTGGATGCAGATATCACATATGATTTATCGATGGTATATTTTAAAGTATCGACCATATAATTCGATCACAAGAAAGATGTTGATTGTAACAACGTCAGATCGAATGGATGAAGTGGTAAGAAGTATCATCAAGGAAAAGACATGGAATCTATGGGTGACAGGGATTATCATTACAGACAAAGATTTGACAGGACAGCAAGTTATGGATATTCCAATTGTCGCAAATAGGAATACAATGCTTCAATATGCAATCAGAGAGGTAGTAGACGAAGTATTTATTTTGATTCCAGAAGAGCCGGATGAACAGATTCAGAAATTAGTGCAACGATTTGAGGAGATGGGAATTACAGTTGATTTACATATCAATTTATATGAATTAGATGTAGAAAGTGGAAGTAAGTATCTTAATCGAATCGGTAAATATCCAACAATCACATTTGCACAAAGAGAGATTCCATTACATATGATTGTACTGAAACGTTTGATGGATATTCTGGGAGGAATCGTTGGGTTACTGATTACAGCAGTTGTAACGATTGTCTTAGGACCAATGATTAAATTAGAATCGCCAGGACCACTATTCTTTTCACAGAAGAGAGTTGGGCGAAATGGACGTATTTTTAAAATCTATAAATTTCGGTCTATGTATGCAGATGCAGAAGAAAGAAAAAAAGAATTGATGGAACAAAATGAAATGGATGGTCTGATGTTTAAGATGACAGATGATCCAAGAATCACAAAGATTGGGAAGTTTATTCGTAAGACAAGCTTGGATGAATTGCCGCAGTTTTGGAATGTCTTAAAAGGTGATATGAGCCTTGTTGGGACAAGACCACCAACGGTGGATGAATTTGAGCAGTATGAAGGATATCACAAACGTCGATTAAGTATGACTCCTGGATTAACTGGAGTATGGCAGGTAAGTGGACGTAGTGATATTACGGACTTTGAAGAAATTGTTTCTATGGATGTAGAATATATTAAGAACTGGTCTTTGAAGAGAGATATTGAGATTATCTTGAAGACAGTTCAGGTTGTGTTGCATAGTGATGGAGCAAGATAGTAAACGAGGTAGAAATATGAAGGTATGTTTAGTTGGGTCTAGTGGAGGACATTTAACACATTTATATATGTTAAAGCCTTTCTGGGAAAATAAAAAACGATTCTGGGTTACATTCGATAAAGAAGATGCGAAGAGTATGTTAAAAGGGGAAAAAGTATATCCATGTTATTTTCCAACAAACAGGAATATTAAAAATTTAATAAAAAATACGTTTGTAGCACTAAGAGTTTTGAGGAAAGAAAAACCAGATCTTGTGATATCATCAGGGGCAGCAGTTGCAGTGCCATTTTTCTATATTGCAAAATTAATGGGAAAGAAATTAATTTATATTGAAGTGTTTGATCGAATTGACAAACCAACATTAACAGGAAAACTTGTTTATCCGATTGTTGATAAATTTATTGTGCAATGGGATGAAATGAAAAAAGTTTATCCAAAGGCAATTAATTTAGGAAGTATATTCTAGGAGGTATTCTTTTGATATTTGTAACAGTAGGAACACACGAACAACAATTTAATCGTCTGATTGAGGAGATTGACAGATTAAAGGGGAATGGAATCATTAAAGACGAAGTTATTATGCAGACTGGTTACTGTACTTATGAGCCAAAATACTGTGAATGGTCAGAATTACTTCCATATGATCAAATGTTAGAAAATGTTGACAAGGCAGATATTGTGATTACACATGGAGGACCTTCTAGTTTTATTATGCCACTGCAGATAGGAAAAATACCGATTGTTGTGCCACGACAGAAAAAATATGATGAACATGTTAATAATCATCAGGTAGAATTTTCTACAGCGGTGAAGCAGAGATATGGGAATATTATTGTTGTAAAGAATATTAAAAACTTGGAAAAGGCAATTTTAAGATATGATAAGATTGCAAAAAGCATGACTACCGAACTAGAGAATAATAATGAAAAGTTTAATGAGAGATTAGAAAATATTGTTGAAAAGATGTTCGAAAGAAGTTGATAAGGAGAATATTCTCATGTGTAATAAAAACAAAGTATTTGCTGCAGGAATTGTGTCATACAATCCAGATATAAAAAGATTTAAAGAAAATATAGATAGCATTTTAAGTCAGGTAGATAAACTGATTATTATAGAAAATGGGTCAAAAGATAGTGAAGAGATTATTAAAATCATAAAAAGCTATGATGAAAATCGTATTAAGCTGGTTGTAAATTCTAAGAATATGGGAATTGCCAAAGCACTGAATCAGATTATGGTTTGTGCAGAGAAAGCTAATTATGAATGGGTTATTACATTAGACCAAGACTCAGTATGCCCTGAAAATTTGGTAAAAGAATATAGCAAGTATATTGAAGAAGATAATGTAGCAATTATTTGTCCTCAGATACAGGATCGTAGAAGAAAATATCTTGAATTAGAAGAAACAGAAGGAGTTTCTGAAATAGATATGTGCATTACATCTGCAAGTTGCACAAATGTTAAAATATGGAGAGCTGTAAAAGGATTTGATAGTAAACTGTTTATTGATTTAGTTGATAATGAATATTGTAAGAAAATACGATTATATGGATATAAAATTCTTCGATTAAATTATTTAATACTAAATCATGAGTTTGGAGAGATTGAACCAAAGAATACATGGACAGCCAAAATGTTTATTAAATTAAGCAAAATGTTGCATAAAGAAAATATTGGAAAGCTTTCTTATAAGAAAAAGGTATATCCTCTAAGAGTATATTATACATGTCGTAATGTATTGTATCTAAACAAAAAATATAAGAATTATGGAATTATTGGATATGAAGAAAATTATCACTGTCATAATTTTGGAGGATTTATTATTTGTTTTGTATTACCAAGTATTTTAAGAGCAGATAAAAAGATAGAAGTACTAAGAGCAGCAATAAAGGGCATTAGAGATGGAAGAGGCTTAGCAAGAAAAACAGAAGTTTGGGTGAAGTAAAAAGATGCAGATAAGTAAAATATATGCTGGAATTGTAACTTTTAATCCAGAAATTACAAGGCTAAAACAGAATATTGATGCGATCTCTCCGCAGCTTAAAGAAGTAGTTCTTTTTGACAATGGATCCCAAAATATACAACAGATAAAGAAATTATTAGAAAAATATCATAATGTTTATTTGATAGAAGGACATAAGAATAAAGGCATAGCGGCAGCATTAAATGCATTAATGAAATGGGGCTGTGATAAAGAATATCAGTGGATGCTGAGTTTAGATCAAGATTCTGTATGTCAAGAAGATTTTGTAAAAGAGATGAGCAAATATTTGACGATAGAAAAAAGATTAGGAGTTGTGGCACCAGTCATAAAGGATAGAAATATTGGAATTGTAGGTCATAATCCAGTAAAGAAAATCCAACATGTAAATACATGTATAACATCAGGGGCATTTTCAAACTTAAAAGCATGGAAGCGAATTGGTGGATATGATGAAAGAATGTTTATTGATTCGGTTGATTTTGAGTATTGCTATAGAATGAGAAAAAATAAATATGGTGTAATACAAGTTCGAGATGTTCAGTTATTACATGAGATAGGGGCAAGTGAAAAGAGAAGATTTCTTTTCTGGAATGTAGTAGTTAATGGGCATTCAGCGTTTAGAAAATTCTACATTGCTCAAAATAATGTATACTATCCATTAAAACATCATTTGTGGTTACATTTCATAAGAGGAAATTTTAGAAATTTGGGATTGATGTTTGTAGTATTGTTATACGAAGACAATAAAAAGGACAAATTAGCAGCAATTATTAAGGGATGGATAAAGGCGTATCGGATAAAAGGAGAAAGAAATTATGCAGATTAATTTCGTTCTTCCCGCAATGGGGAATTCTGGAGGAATTGATGTTGTATACAAATATGCAACACTTTTAAGAGAAGAAGGACATACAGTAACAATTTATAAAGAGATTATAGGAAGAAATATGCATCGATATAAATCAAGAATCAAAAATTGGGTGCATTGTATATATTGTACTGTAAAATCTATGATTACATTAAAAAAGAATAAAAGAGAATATGACAAATATGTGTTGAGCATTAACAATCTTTTTATGAAAGACGCTGATGCGGTGATTGCTACGTCATGGCCATCTGCATATAGAGTAAATAAGCTGAATAAAGATAAAGGCAAAAAGTTTTATTTTATTCAGGATTTTGAAATCTGGGATAACGAAGAATATGTGAAAGAAACATATAAATTACCATTAAATAAAATAGTTATTTCGTCATGGATCAATCAACGAATGAGAGAGGAATTGGATATTGGACCATTTCCGATTGTTTTTAATGGATTAGATACAGATATGTATCATAATACTGGGAAAAGAAAAGAAGACACATCTGAAATAAATTTCTTAATGTTAAACCATATATTACCTAAAAAGGGCGTAAAAAATGGATTAGAGGTATTTCAAAAAGTAAAAAAGAAATATAAAAACTGTAAATTAAGAATGTTTGGAATGTGTGATAATTCGAACCTTCCAGATGATGTAGAATATTATCAGAATCCGACAAAACAAAAACTGCTTGATTTATATTCAAATTCAGATATATTTATTTTCCCTAGCCTGGAAGAAGGATGGGGATTAACTCCATTAGAGGCAATGGCATGTGGATGTGTTGTTGTGGGGACGAATACTGGTTTTGTGTTGGATTTAGGTCAGCACGAAAACAATATGATGATAAGTACGCCAAACAATGTTGATGAAATGGTGGAGAATGTAGAACAATTGATAATGGATACTGAGTTAATGAAGAAAATACAGAAAAATTCGATAGAAACAATTAGGCAGCTTGAATGGAAACAATCCGTACAAAAATTGATTTCTTTCATAGAGCGTTTGTAAGATAAAAGGTGGGATAAAAATTGAAAATTGAAAAAAGAACAATATTTCTAACAGGATATAGTCTATATATACTTACGAATGTATTTATAGAATCAGAACTTGCTGATCTGGGGCCAATGGGGAAAATCCTTAGATTATTAAAATATATGGGAATTCTTTTTGTGATCTTATCCTGTTATAATGATGCAAAACTTGATATAAAAAGAACAAAGATAATAGGAATTCTAATTTTTATTTCACTGATCAATATGATAGTATTCAATGGTGGAACCGCTATTGTTGAAATTGCAATTATTATTGGCTGTTTTGCAATGATTAGAGATAATTTAAAAGATATTTTTAAGTGGAGCATATATAATTTGACAGTAGGTCATATTATTATTATGTTATTAAGTTTCGTAGGAATATTAGAAGATCATATAACAACAAGATGGGTCGGAAGTTATATGGGAAGTTTTTTTGGAGGAGAATATATAAGACATCAGATGGGATTCCTTGCAAGTAATCAGATACCATTAACATTGATGATCGTATATATTATGTTTATTGCTTATAAGAAAGAGAAGATCACTATAAAAGAACAGCTGCTTTTTCTTATATTAAATATGTGCTGTTTTATTTCTTTTGGAGCAAGGGTTTCTTTCCTATTGATAATAGGAGCTTTTTTTGTTTATTGCATTTTGAGAATCAGTGATAAATTCTTTCCTAATTGGACGATTAAAACGAATTTTATATGGATTTTATATCCATTTTGTATGATGATCAGCGTAATTTTAGGGTATTTTTATAATTCTGGTTCGAACTTATGGCTGTTATTAAATGATATTTTTTATAACAGAATAAGATGGGCACATGCAGGATTAAAACATTATGGATTAAGTATTTTAGGGTATGGACTGAAAGCAGGACAAGCAACAGGAACTAATGGAGAAAATCTTGTTGATAATGGATATGTATTAATCTTATTACAAAGAGGTATCATTCTTACGATCATGGTAATAGTGATGTGGAGCTATTTAACGTATATAGCTGAAAAAAACAGAGATAAATATATGGTGCTTTCATTAATTTTAATTGCAGTTGCAAGCTTGATCGATAATCATTTGATTTCGTATAAGATGATACCATTTTATTGTACTTTTATTAGTGGACAAGATGAGATAAAAAATAAAGGAAGAATGTTATTAGACAAATACAAATTTGTTTTTAAATATAAATTTGTGTTAACTAGAAGAAATGTAAGGGAGAGATAGATGGGCGATATAGGCATTGTTGTTTTGAATTATAAAAATTATACAGAAACTATAAAATGTGTAGATAGTATTCTTGAGCAAAAAGAAGTAAAAGTAAATGTTGTAATTGTCGATAATGGATCAGAAAATGAATCGATGGACGCTTTTAAAGAACGTTATAATGACAATGAAGGAATCCATTTAATAGAAAATTCTAAAAATCTAGGATATGCAAAAGGCAATAATGTTGGAATTGATTGGTTAAGACATCAAGGAATCAATTTTATAATTGTTTGCAATTCGGATGTTGTTTTTTCATCTCCATATATTATGAAAGATATGTACGAGGCGCTGACAAAAGAAATTGGAGTAATGATACCTATCATACGTAACCTCGATGGAACCATAGAGATGAGGGCTCAGTACCGAAGAAAATTGTTCTCAATGAGAATTATAAAAGAATTGTTAAAAATGCGTAATTTAAAGAAAAATAAGAATCCAAAAGAGGAAGATAAAAGCAGTAATGCAGCTCAAATTATGGAATTTTTAAAACCAGGAATTCAAACAGATTATTATGTTATTACGGGTAGTGTTTTTGCTTTGACACCAAATTTCTTTAAATATTATTCTGGATTATATCCAGAAACCTTTTTGTATGTTGAGGAATTGGCGACAATGTTATTAGTGCATAAGGCCAGATTAAAATGTGCGATTATTGAAACGAAGGATGTAATACATAAAGGTGCCGCATCTACGGGAAACTCATTAAAAGCAGGTACTGAAAGAAAAAGAAAGATGATAGCAGCAAGCGCTAAGAAAGTTTTCAAGCTAGTATTTATGCCAAGATTTTATGTAGGATGGAAATATAGGAGATAAAAGTGAGCATCATTAATTTTATTAAGTGGAGAATTATAGATAAAAAAAGACAAAAAGAATGGAGAAAGAAAAACTCACACAATTCAGTTGTGCTCAATAGTTTTGTACCATTTGACTGTATCCAAATCGGAAAATATACTTATGGAGAATTGAACATATTGCGTTTAGATGACAGCAGTAATTTGACAATAGGTAGTTTATGTTCTATTGCGGAAAATGTTATGTTTCTATTAGCTGCAGACCATGGGATTTCTCGGATATCTACATTTCCATTTAAGGCTAAAATGTTAAAAGAGACAGAAAATGAAGCCTTATCAAAAGGTGATATTGTGGTAGATGATGATGTATGGATTGGGCATGGAGCTACAATATTATCCGGGGTTCATATTGGACAAGGGGCTGTGGTAGCAGCAGGAGCAGTCGTATCGAAAGATGTACCGCCATATGCAATTGTTGGGGGAGTACCAGCTAAAATAATCAAATATAGGTTCGATGAAAAAATGATAGAACAAATGCTGAAAAAGGATTTTGATCAGATTACGGAAGATATGGTGGCTGAACATAAAGAAGAACTTTATAAAGAATTGAAAAGTGTAGAACAGATTGAGTGGATTCCAGATAAACAGGAACTTTAGAATGGAAAAGATTTAAATAAATTTTACAAAACTTTAGGGAGATACATAGAAGAATGAAAAGTTTAAAAATAAATACGATATTGAATATGATAAAAACATGTTCCAGTATTATATTTCCATTAATTACATTTCCATATATATCCAGAGTATTAATGACTGAAAATGTAGGAAAAGTAAACTTTGGAGATTCTTATGTTAGTTATTTTTCACTGATAGCAACATTAGGAATAACAACATATGCAATACGAGAGTGTGCAAAAGTCAGAGATGATAAAAGAAGATTAGAAGAAGTAGCATCAGAGATATTTTCTATCAATATATGTACGACGATGCTGGCATATGTTTTATTATTCTCATCCTTGTTTTTATTTAGAAGATTGGATGCATATCGAAATCTGATCGTGATCCAGAGCGTTGTAATCGTATTTACAACGATAGGTGCGGATTGGTTAAATAGTGCAATGGAAGATTTTGAATATATAACAATTCGATCTATAGCATTTCAGATTCTTTCTATGGTATTAATGTTTATATTTGTGAAACATCCAGATGACTATATAAAATATGCAGCTATTTCTGTTGTATCGACAAGTGGATACAATATTTTGAATGTTTTTTATAGGAAAAAATATTGTAAATTAACGTTTACATTAAATATTCCATGGAAGAAGCATATGGTTCCTATTTTACTGCTGTTTGTTATGACATTATCGCAGACTATATTTAATAGTTCAGATATTACAATGTTAGGATTTTTCAAGGGAGATTATGAAGTTGGAATCTATAGTACAGCAACCAAAATGGAGAAATTGATTAGCAATATTGTATCATCGATCGTATTTGTGCTAATGCCAAGACTTTCTTATATGTTTGAAGTGAAAGATTATGATAGGATTAATCAATTATTACGAAAAGTATTATTGGCATTTTTAACAATTGGATTACCTTGTTATGCAGGAGCTACAGTGTTAGCAAAAGAAGCTATTTTGATCATCGCAGGAAATGGATATGTACAAGGAACAAGTACATTACAGATATTAATGATTTCATTTCTATTTAGTTTAGTTGGAGGCAGTTTTTTGGGAAATGTGGTATTATTGCCTTCTGGAAATGAAAAGAAGTTTATGATTATATGCTGTATATCAACAATTGTAAATATTATAGCCAATGTATTTATGATTCCACTATTTGGAGCAAATGGTGCAGCAGCAACAACAGCTTTTTCATCTTTTATAATCATGATTATGCTTATAGTTACAATTGATAAACGTATTAAAATAGATAGAATTTCAAAAGTATTTATTGCACCAGTCGTTGGAAGTGTGGTTATGTCCTTATATTGTATAGTTATTAGACAATTAATACAGAATTTATGGATAAAAACCATCGCATGCATTGGTGGTGGCGTAATTATTTATGGTATAATACAATTATTATTGAAAAATGAGATTATTGTCGAGGTAATGAATAAAATCTTACAAAAATGCAAAAGGGGATAGTCGGTCATGTGTGAGGAGAACAAGAAAAAGGAAGTAAATATATTTTTAAATAATATTTATAGATTTGTGGAAAAGGAAATTGCAAAAGGAAAATATGAAAAAGCAATGGCGGCAATTTCAATCGCAGGAGAGATTCAGTATCAGTTTAATCAAGAGTATGTTGATACTGACTTAGAGAAAAATATATCCTTAATCGCAAAAAAAATAAAACCAAGATATGAAAATAAGATATCTGAATTAAAAGTCAAAGAAAAGAATATTCTGTTTTATGATGGATTTGGACTGGATACAAGAGGTGTGGTATTAATGTATTTAAACGCGCTGAAGAAGAATGGATATCATGTTATTTATGTTACAGATAAAAATGCGGTTGAAACTCAGCCAGAAGTCCACAAATTAATGAAAGATGCGGATATTATATGGGAATATATTAATATGAATGATAAATATACTGCCTGGATGGAAGAATTGACAGATATTATCATAAAGAGATGTCCAAAAGCTATGTTCTTTTATACGAAACCCAATGATGTGTCAGGAGCGGTAAGCTTTTCATTATTTGAAGGAAAAATTGATAGACATTTAATTGACCTGACAGACCATGCATTTTGGATAGGTGTAAATTGTAATGATTATTTTTTAGGAAGCAGAGAGATGTCAGCTTCAAATCAATTTTTTAAACGACATATTCCAAAGGAAAAATTGATCAAACTTGGAGTAAATCTTATTGTAGATCGATGTGATACGCATGAGAAGTTACCATTTGATGTAACAAAAGAAAGATATATATTTAGTGGTGGTGCATTATATAAGACACTTGGAGAAGAACAAAATACGTATTATAAGATTGTTGATCATATTTTGCAATATAATAAAGACATTAAATTTTTGTATGCGGGATTTGGTGATGACAGCGAAATGGTCAAAATTTTAGAAAAATATCCGGACAGAGCATATCTGGTGGGTGAAAGAAAAGATTATTATTATTTAATTGAAAATTGCACGTTATACCTTAATACATATCCTATGTTTGGGGGTATGATGATGAAATATTCAGCAAATGCAGGGAAAATACCAATAACATTGAGACATAATGCAGATTCAGATGGATTATTATTAAACCAGCAAGAAGCGAGAATCGAATATGATACATATCAGAATTTGGTGGAAGATGTTGATAAGCTGCTTTCGGATGAATCATATTTAAAAGAAAGAGAAGCATTATTAGAAGGAACAGTTATCACAGAACAGCGTTTTGTAAATAATGTCAGAGGTGTTATTGAAAAACATCAGACGGATTATGAACATGAAGTAATAGAGATTGATACATCAGAATTTCAAAAAGAATTTTATTTACGTTTTGATTTGGAAGAACAAAAATACAAAAGTGTAAATTATATAAACCGATCTCTGTATGGTTCAATGCCATGGATGAATAAGATTTTGATAAAGAAATTTATGAATAAACTAACAAGAAAAAATCACAAATAGGAGAGAAAATTATGGTTGACTTTAATGTACCACCATGTGTGGGAAATGAAATTGAATATGTGAAACAAGCAATCGAATCACATAAGATATGCGGTGATGGTCAGTTTACAAAAAAATGTCATCAGTGGATGGAAGACCGTTTTAATGCACAAAAAGTATTACTTACGACAAGTGGAACAACTGCATTAGATATGGCGATGTTATTGTGTGATTTACAGCCAGGAGATGAAGTAATCTTACCAAGTTATACATTTTCAAGTACAGCTACATCGGCTGTTTTAGCAGGTGCTAAATTAGTATTTGTTGATGTTAGACCTGATACAATGAATATTGACGAAAACAAAATAGAAGATGCAATTACGGATAGGACAAAAGTTATTATTGCAATGCATTATGCTGGAGTAGCATGTGAAATGGATACAATTATGGATATTGCCAAGAGACATAATTTAATTGTGGTAGAGGATGCAGCTCAAGGTGTAATGAGCAAGTATAAAGGAAAATATCTTGGTACAATTGGAACTTTTGGATGTTATTCTTTCCATGAAACAAAAAATTATTCCATGGGAGAAGGTGGAGCATTAGTTATTAATGATCCAGAATATAATGAAAGAGCAGAGATTCTTCGTGAAAAAGGAACAAACAGAGCGAAATTTTTCAGAGGTCAGGTTGATAAGTATACATGGGTAGACTTTGGAGATAGTTATTTACCAAGTGAGTTAAATGCTGCATATTTGTGGGCACAATTATTAAATGCTGACGAAATCAATGATAATCGAATTGCGACATGGAATAGATACTATCAGGGATTACAGACAATGGCGAAGGAAGGAAAATTTGAAATTCCAACAGTGCCAGAAGAATGTGAACATAATGCACATATGTTTTATCTGAAATGCAAGGATTTAAAAGAACGTTCAGAGTTTATTAAATTTATGAAAGAAAAAGAATTATACTGTGTATTTCATTATATTCCATTACATTCTGCACCAGCTGGAGAAAAGTTTGGAAGATTTGATGGGGAAGATGAGTTTACAACAAAGGAAAGCGAAAGATTAGTTCGTTTACCAATGTATTACGGTTTACTTGAAGATCAAGTAGATTTAGTGGTTGAAGGAATCAAGGAATTTTACTCTAAATAAGTTTGATGTTTTAGAGTAATATAGGATAAAAGTTAATTGGTTGATCATATGAGGAGTTGATAGTATTGGAAAAGAATCTTGCAATTATTGGAGCAAGTTATTTACAGCTGCCGTTAATAGAAAAAGCAAAAGAAATGGGATATACCACACATGTTTTTGCATGGAAGGCAAATGATGTAGGAGAAGAAGCCGCAGATAAATTTTATCCTATAAGTATTATAGAAAAAGAAGAAATACTTGAAGTATGTAAAAAGATAGGTATCTGTGGAATTTGCAGTATAGCATCAGATGTTGCAGTAATAACCGTCAATTATGTGGCTGAAAAATTGGGACTGGCTGGAAATAAGATTGAAACAACAGGAAAATGTACAAATAAACATTTGATGAGAGAAGCATTCGAAAACGCAGGAGATCCAAGTCCAAAAAGTATTTTGGTTGATGATAATACAAAATTAGACGAGCTGCAATTAGAATATCCCGTCATAGTGAAACCAACAGACAGAAGTGGAAGCAGAGGAATCTTTAAGTTAGAGAATCCGTTAATGTTAAAAGAGGCAGTTGAGAAAGCCAAGAATGAAGGATTTGAAAATAAAGCATTAATCGAGGAATATGCAAAAGGCCAGGAATATAGCGCTGAATATATTTCTTATAAAGGAAATCATCATTTTTTAGCGTTAACATTAAAACATACAACAGGTGCACCGTACTTTATTGAAACAGGACATTTAGAACCGGCACCAGTTGAAGAAGATGTTTTAGAAAAGGTAAAAAATGTAGTAAGCCATGCATTAAATACACTAGGAATTGAAAATGGAGCTTCTCATTCTGAAATAAAAATAGATAAAAATGGTGAAATAAAAATTATAGAAATCGGAGCCCGAATGGGTGGAGATTGTATAGGAAGTGATCTTGTGCAATATTCTACAGGATATGATTTTGTCAAAATGGTGATTCAGGTAGCTTGCGGAGAAAAACCGGATTTTACGAAAGTAACCGATTCAATGAATGTAGAAAGTATTTTTATCTTTACACAAGAAGATTTAGATGAATATGAAAAAATAAAAAATGAAAATCCAGAAGACATTTTGAAAGTAGTGGATTATCATCCAGAGAATATTGGAAAAATAACAGATAGTTCTAATCGTGCGGGATGTTATATAAGAAAGGCAAAGGTTTTTTAAATTTATGAAAAAAATAATTGTATTTGGAGCAACTGGAAATATAGGAGCATATTTTATTGATTATTGTAAGACAAGATTGCAGGATGAATATGAGATTATTGCAGTTGGAAGAAAATATACAGATTATTTCGAAAAGAATGAAATAAAATATCTGCAGGTGGATATTTGCAATGATTCAGATTTTCATAAATTGCCGACAAAAGATGTATATGCAATTGTGAACCTTACAGGAATTTTACCAGCATATTTACAAAAATATGATCCTTTCATATATGTAGAAACAAATATTAAAGGTTCTTTAAGAATATTGGAATATGCCAGAAAAATTGGAGTGGATAGAGTTTTGTATACACAAACATGGGCTGAGATGGCAGGATATTGGGGAAAAGAAGAAGTACTTTCACCGAAAATGCCTAGAAAGTTGAAATATACAGGAGATCACGCCTTTTATGCGATTACAAAATGTATGATCGTAGATACGATGGAACACTATAAACAGGAATATGGAATTAAAAATTTTGTATTCCGATTACCGAATGTTTATTTATATCATCCAGATACATATTATTATGTTGATTGTAAAAAGAAATTAGTTGCATACAGATATATGATTGAACGAGCTCAAAAAGGAGAAAACATTGAGATGTGGGGAAATCCAAATGCGTTCAAAGATATACTGTATGTGAAGGATTTATGTCAGATGATGTATAAAGCATTATTTGCAGACGTGAATGGCGGAACATATAATGCTGGAACGGGGATTAAAACAACCCTGCGAGAGCAGATTCAAGGAATGATCGATGTTTTTTCAACAGAAGATAATAAATCAGAGATTATAGAAGTACCAGATAAACCAACATTTGACAGCTTTGTTATGGATATATCTAATGCAAAAGAAGAATTAGGTTATCGGCCGGAATATACATATATCAAATATTTAGAGGATTATAAAAAAGAGCAGCAGGCGAAAAGATTTGATGATATGTGGAAAATGAAAAAATGATATGTGATGGTGAGGGATAGTCTATAGTTTATGAGAATAGACAGAATGATTTCGAGCTATTATTGAGGATCTAAGTGTAAATTTACATTTACATTTAGATCCTTAATTTATAATATAAGAACGTTTATTCGTAAAAATGCGAAATAAAATTTATATTTATTATAAGAAAATTTTAAATGCTTTTAGATAAAAAGCGGAATTGAATATAAGAGAAATGATTCCTGTAAATAAAAAAGCCAGCCTGTTATAATAATAAAGAGGTGATAGATATGAGTAAAAAGGCAGCAGATATTTATAGAGAGATCATGGATCAACAAGACAAAGCGGAGATGGCACAGGAGAGTTGTAGTAGAAATTTACGTAAAAAAATGACATTTTTGATAGAACAGATTGTGTTGAGACATATAGATGAATTTAAGGAGGGAAATAATATTTATATACCTGATATGGATGTGTCGATCGTTCGTAACTTGTTGATGTGTTCATTAGATGATAGATATCCATACATCGTACGTTGGTTTAATAATAGTATTGATTTAAAGGATGCAACTGATTGTATAAATCTTTATAATTCTGTAAAGGAAGTGATACAACGTATCGAAAAACAAGGTGAAACAGATTCTGTTACAGCGAGTGAATGGATTATGACGATTAGAGGTCTGTTAAATGTGGACATGGCAATTCATACAATTAAGTTAAAAAACAAGTTAGAAGAATTTCGCGTAAATACCTTGGTAAGAAGCAATACGATATCATGTGGAGATGTTATAGTAACATATGAAAACGGCTGTAGAGAATATGTAAAAAAGGCTGAAAAACAAGAACAAATTTTATCAGAAAATTTACTTGAAAGTATTGTAAAAAATTTGAACGTACAAGAAGATTACTATCAGGTCATACAACAGATTTTAGATTATATGATGATGGATGCAGAAAAGAAAGCTATATCAGATATTGAGCAATATGCGAAAATGAAAAAAATATCAAAATGTGATACAGCGAAGGAAATGATTTATAATTCAGCTAATTTAGCTAATTCAGAAGATAGTACCATGGTTTCAGAATATGTTCCTAAATTTAAAAAAATTTATAATTTTTTACAAATGCATCCTGAGGAAAAATTAAAAATAGAGGAACAAGAAAAGGTGGATCATTTGGAAAAATTTTTTGAATAGTTGAGAAATAGATGGAAAGGAGAAATTACAATGGCGAATATACAATATATTAATAGTGATTCTAAGATAGTTCAAGGAAAAACGCAAGACATTATTAATAGGTATGGAAGAGAGTGGACTATTCGAGAGCAAGGACGTGGTAATGGTAACTGGCTGTTAACGAAAAGAAGTGATATAGTTGTAGATGGAAAAAGTTATCGAAGTTTTGTATTAAAATATTATAATAGAGAGAGATTAACTTATAATTTATATGAACAATTTAGAGCAGATGTAGAAAAAGGTAAAATTAACCTATAAAAACTTAAGTTCGCAGAGAATGCTTAAGAACTCAAAAAACAGCGTGTTTATGAAAAGATAAGCACGCTTGTTTTTCGTTACAAGTATCTTTTTTTATGAAATATGATAGACTGAATAATAACATTATGAAATAATTGTAGAAAAGAGGTAATGAGTTTAAATGAAAATAAAGAAATTGACCTTAAACAATTTTATGGCTTTTGAAAATTCAGAAATAGACTGGTCAGATAATATTAATATTATCTGTGGTGAGAACAGCACAGGAAAAACTACTCTATTAAAAGCCATGTACTCACTGATAATGACCTTAAGGTCCCGTAGACATTAAGAAATCAGCCTACAAAATAAATTGCAACATTAAGACTAAATTATTCAAAAAATTCCAAATAGATTAAATAATGATTTAACGTATAGAGTGAAATTAGTTAGAAAGTCATATCAAAAATGGATATGGCTTTTTATTGGTTTGCTCGCCATGGTGTTTGAGAGATTACAAACAATCACAAACAAAAATGGACTTAGAATAACAAATAATGTATAATAAAAAAACAATTATTTGACATTTGTGTATTAAATTTCAATGAAAATAGGTGGAAAATATAAAAAAGTTTCAAGAAAAGGACCACTCTGTGTTATTTTTCTAAATATTGAAAAGCATAATAATTTGGATTTTACAGACATTAAGAAACATGAACAGTATCCAAATTCCAATAGGAATTTTCGATTTTGAAAGAATTCGTGAAAATAATTATTGCTATATCTATAACAGAGATTTACTTATAGATATGCTGAAAGAACAAAAAGGTTTAATTTTTGCATAAATGGAGGTAAGATCATGGGCAGATATCTAAACAGTTCAACTTCATATGTCTTATACAAAGGACAAACAGAACAGTCATACTTTGTAGATAAATCACAAATGCTATCAGAATTATTTCCATTTTTAGATTCAGGTAATACCCATATATGCATTACACGTCCAAGACGTTTTGGAAAGACAGTCATGGCCAATATGATCACTGCTTTTTTAGGAAAAAAACAGGATTCAGATTCAATTTTTAAATCATTAAAAATATCACAGAATGATTTATATAATAAATACAGGAATCAATATAATGTAATATCAATAGATTTCAGCAAGATGCCAAGAGATTGCGATTCATATACAGACTATATAGACAGGATCGAAACAAATCTGATCAGAGATTTAAGAAAAGAATATCCACAGATCGAAATTTATGAAGATGATTCGGCAGCAGATGTATTAGAGACGATATTCGAAGAATGTGACCAGCAAAGATTTGTTTTTGTACTGGATGAATGGGATTTTATTTTTCATAAGGATTTTGTTACAGAAGAAAATAAAAAGCAGTATGTGCTATTTTTAAGTAACCTTTTGAAGGATCGTTCATATGTACAATTGACTTATATGACAGGAATTCTTCCGATTGCTAAGTATTCCAGTGGATCGGAATTAAATATGTTTTGGGAATATACAATGGCATCAGAGGCGAAATATAATGAATATTTTGGATTTACAGATTCAGAAGTAGATCAGTTGTATGAGAAATATACGAGGAATACACGAGAGATTCATATTTCAAGAGAAGATTTGAAAGAATGGTACGATGGTTATACGACAAAATCAGGAGAGAGAATGTATAATCCAAGATCTGTAGTTTTGGCATTGACAAATAATAATATTGGAAATTACTGGACAAGTTCAGGACCATATGATGAGATTTTTTATTATATCAGACAAAACATAGATGATGTACAAAATGATCTCGCATTAATGATATCGGGAGAGGCAGTAACAGCAAAGATTCAGGAATATGCAGCAGTTTCAATGAATTTAACGACAAAAAATGAGATATTTTCTGCAATGATCGTATATGGATTCTTAAGTTACGAGAATGGGGAAGTAAGAATTCCGAATAAAGAGCTGATGAATAAATTTGATGATATGATCCAGGGCTGATTTTGGAGTTAAAAGTAGATCATACACCAGAAGAAGCCCTAGAACAGATAAAAAATAAAAATTATAAATTACGTTTTCAAGGGAAATTAGCTGAAAAGAAAGTTACAGTGAAAAAAATTCTTGGAATTGGTATAAGTTATGATAGAAAAACGAAAAAACATAGCTGTCAAGTAGAGTGGTTGTAAAAAGCGAGGTGAACAAGCATGAACAGAACAATTATTACTATATCGATAAAAGAGGTTTGCTTATAGATATGTTGAAAGAAGAATTAGAACAAGACTGCGAAAAAGCAATTCAGCAAATCGAAGAAAAGATGTATGCAAAAGAATATGAAGATGAATATGAAGAAGTATTTTGCTATGGAATTTCATTTTATAAAAAGCGATGCATGATTGAGAATTTAAAAGAAAACGGGAACTATCAAATATGATAAACAAAACAAGAAAAAAACAAATATTTCTTATTATAGGTCTATTTTTCATGATCAGTTTTATTTCTCAAACAGATTTATATGCAAAAAGTAAACCAACGATCTATGTTATGGGAGATTCAATCGCCCATTCCTATGTAGGAAATAAACAGCAAAATGGATGGGGACAAAGGTTGTATCAATATTTTCAATATCCATCAAAAATGAAAATGTCACATGTAAAAGGTGCATCAGATTATGTAGATGTTGTAAGATATAACACACCGAAAATATCCATTGAAAACTGGGCTAAGGCTGGAGCAAGTGTCAAGATTTTTGACAAATACGGAATGTTTGAGTCGATTCAGAAAAAATTAAAAAAAGGTGATTATGTTTTTATCCAGTTAGGTCATAATGAAGTATATACACAATGGTGGACAGGTTCTACCGTGTCAGAGTATAAAACTTATTTGATCAATGATATTCAGAAAATACAATGTAAAAAAGCCAATCCAGTACTGATCACGCCACCACCGGTAAATACGACAGAAAAATACATGCCTTACGTTCCAGAATATAGAATGGCAATGATGGAAGTAGGAAAAGAATATAAAATCCCAGTCATAGATTTAGGACAAAAAACAGCAGATTATTTTAACCTGATTGGAAAAAAGAAAGCCAAGGGAATGTATATAAAAGATAATATGCATTTTACACCTGAGGGAGCAAAAACGCTAGCTAAAATCATATCTGTTGAAATAGAACAAAACAGACAATTAAAATCTCTTTCTGGTGACTTACGCTTGAAAACTAAGGATCTTTATAAAACGATTCATAAGGCATCAAAGTTAAAAGCACAAAAGTATAACAAGAAGAAGTGGAGGTATATGCAGAAGCAATTAAAGAAGTCAAAGAAAATATTATACAGTAATACGGCAACACAGAAATCAATTAATAGTGCAAAATCGGATTTGAAAAAGAGTATAAATAAACTAAGGAGAAAATAAATTTGAAAAAAAGAAAATTAGTGTTTGCAATTACAGCCATCACGGTATTTTCAGCGATGATGTTAACATCAAACACAAAAGCGCAAGCTGCAGCAAAGAAGACATACACGATCACGCCAAAGTCATCACCATATAAAGGAAAGTACAAAAAAGCAAAAGGATACTACAATTCCACAACAAAACAGTATTTTGCGATCCGCTCTTATTTAGAACTGCTCGAAAAAAAGGGTGGAGGAAAATTAGTCATAAAAAAGGGGACTTATAAGATACCAAATGTTTTATATATTCCATCCAATGTTACGATCGAACTCAAAGATGGTGTAACGATTAAAAAGATCATGAAAACCAAAGCAAAGAAAATGAAACCAAGTGGTGGTATTTTTGAATTGTTGGAACCATCGAAAGCGAAGAAAAAGGGTGTGCATGGACAATATAATGGGGTTCATGATGTTAAGATATATTCAACAGGAAAGGCAGTGATCGATCAGGATTATCAGGGAAAAACTGGTCAGAATTGTATTGCACTTGTTATGTGTCATAACAGAAATGTTACGATTGAGGGAATCACATTTAAAAATATGAAATATGGACATTTTATCGAGATGGATGCATCACAGAATGTAAATGTCAATCGTTGTACTTTTACAGGATATAAAGCAAGTAAACGTCATACATCCGAGGCAATCAATCTAGATACTCCAGATAAGAAAACAAGAGGTTTTACGCATGGCTGGAGTCAGTATGACTGTACGCCAAATCAGAATGTGCAGATTACAAACTGTATATTTTCAAATCTCGAAAAAGCAATAGGAACACATCAGTATTCTGTAGAAAAATATCACACAGATATCTCAATTTCTGATTGCATGATAAAAAACTGTGTCAGCGGTGGGATTGAGATGATGAACTGGCAAAGAGTGTCTTTGACCAATACGAGATTTATGAATATTGGAAAAAACAGTAAAGGAAAATATACTTCCTATAACAGGGATCGTAAGATCAGAGCAATCTTGGTGCGAGGAGGTGTTTCAGAGATTAATATCGAGGATTGTACGTTTCAGAATCTTCCAAGAGTTATGCAGTGTATGCCATGGAAGAACCAGAATACGGCAACGCAATATCCAATGATATATAATCATATTACACAAGAAGAATACCAAAGGATTGCATCGCAGAATAAAGTGCTTCGTGGTGTTGATGTACCATATATTATTGTGAACACACGTTACAACGATTATAATTATCCAGAGAAATATTATTTTTAAAATGGATATTGGGAGATACCTTGATAATATAGATAAGAAGTTTACAAGAAAGGACAAAACAAAAATGAAACAATATGATTATCTGATCGTAGGTTCCGGTTTATACGGAGCCGTCTTTGCACAGCAGGCAACAGCAAAAGGAAAGAAGGTCTTAGTCATCGACAAACGACCAAATATTGCAGGAAATGTATACACAGAAGATATTGAGAAGATCCATGTACATAAATATGGAGCCCATATCTTCCATACAAACAATAAAAAAGTATGGAATTACATTACAAAGTTTGCAGAGTTTAATCGATTCACAAACTCACCAGTTGCAAATTACAAAGGAGAATTATATTCTCTGCCATTTAATATGTACACATTCAATAAGATGTGGGGTGTGATCACACCGCAGGAAGCTGCAGATAAGATTGAAGAGCAGAAGAAAGAAGCAGGGATCACAGAGCCAAAGAATCTGGAAGAACAGGCGATCAGCTTGGTTGGAACAGATATTTATGAGAAACTGATCAAAGGATACACAGAAAAACAGTGGGGAAGACCATGTACAGAGCTTCCATCCTTTATCATTAAGAGATTACCAGTACGTTTAACATTTGATAATAACTATTTCAACGCCTTATACCAGGGAATCCCAGTGGGCGGATATACAAAGATGATCGCAAATATGTTAGGAGATGTAGAAGTTCGTTTAAATACAGATTATTTTGAACACAAAGAAGAACTGGATGCATTAGCAGAGAAAGTAATCTACACAGGACCAATTGATGCATATTTTGATTACAAATTAGGTGAATTAGAATATCGTTCCGTAAGATTTGAGACAGAAGTATTAGACCAGCCAAACTTTCAGGGAAATGCAGCTGTGAACTACACGGATGCCGAGACACCATGGACAAGGATCATTGAACACAAATGGTTTGAATTCGGAAAAGACGAAGAAGGAAACGACCTTCCAAAGACTGTTATCAGTCGTGAATACAGCTCCGAGTGGAAATTAGGAGATGAACCATATTATCCAGTCAATGACGAAAAGAATGGAAAATTATATGAAGAGTATAAGAAATTAGCCGAGAAAGAAGAAAATATCATCTTCGGAGGAAGACTCGGAGAATATAAATATTACGATATGGATGCGGTTATTGCAGCAGCGTTAGATATGTGTGAAAAAGAGTTATAAAGATTTATGTCATATAAGAAAAGAGGAACAAGAAACATGAGCGAAACATTTTTACCAGCAAATATTTTAATGCCACAGGTAGATTCTATGAAGAAATGGGCCGTGATCGCTTGTGACCAGTTTTCATCTCAGCCAGAATACTGGGATGAAGTAAAAGAGTATGTAGGAAATACGCCTTCAACGTTACATCTAATGCTTCCAGAAGCATATCTTGGAAGTGAGGAAGAAGATGAAAAGATCCGAAAGATTCAATCCACAATGAAGAATTATGCAGATGATCATCTGTTGAAAACTTATGAAAATTCTTTGGTTTATGTGGAAAGAACCTTGCAGAATGGAAAGATTCGAAGAGGGATCGTAGGTGCGATCGATCTGGAACAATATAGTTATACGCCAGAACACGAAGCAAAAATCCGTTCCACAGAGAAAACAGTCATGGAGCGAATCCCACCAAGAATGAAGATTCGTTATCAGGCACCGATTGAATTGCCACACGTGATCTTGCTATGCGATGATTGGAAAAATGAAGTATTAGAAATCGTGACAGAGCAGAAGGCGAATCTTGAGAAATTATATGAATTTGATCTGATGCAGGAGGGCGGACATATCGCAGGATGGCTGGTAGACGGAGAGGTCAAAGAACAATTTTTAGAAAAACTACGATCATATGAAGAACAAATGACAGAAAAATATAAAGATTTAAGTGATGATCCAATGGTCTATGCAGTCGGAGACGGAAACCATTCTCTTGCAACGGCAAAAGCCTGTTACGAGAAGTTAAAGAAAAATCATCAATGGGAACATATCAAAGATCATCCAGCGAGATATGCATTGGTAGAACTCGAGAATCTACATGATGATTCTCAGCAGTTTGAACCAATTCACAGAGTCATTACTGGAACAGATCCAGAAGAATTAATACATGCATTAAAAACAGAATGTTGCAGCGAAGAAGGACAAACAATTCGCTGCTATTATGGAAAGAAGGAAGAAGTTCTCCATTTGAATTTACATAAACATCAATTAGCAGTTGATAAAATACAGACATTTTTAGATAAATATCTCAAAGACAATTCAGGATGTATTGATTATATCCACGGAGAAGATGTCTTAAAAGAACTGTCAAAAGAAGAGCAGACGATAGGAATTGAACTTCCAGCAATGGAGAAAGATCAGCTGTTTCCAAGTGTGATGACAGACGGAACACTGCCAAGAAAGACATTTTCCATGGGACATGCTTGTGAGAAACGGTATTATATTGAGGGACGAAAGATCCAGAGATAGACGAGTGCCCAATAATTGCTTTACAAGAAAAACTTTAATGATATCGTGAAATGTGGTATGATAAAAAATAGTGTAAATAAATAATATATACAATAATGGAGGAGAAATCATGGCTATTTTAGTAGCAGGTGGTGCTGGATATATCGGCAGCCATACATGTGTGGAACTTTTAAATGCAGGATATGAAGTTGTCGTAGTAGACAATTTATATAATTCTAGTGAAGAAGCTTTAAAGAGAGTAGAGCAGATCACAGGGAAAACAGTAAAATTTTATGAGGCAGATGTTTTAGACCGTGAAGCATTAGAGAAGATTTTTGATGCAGAAGATATTGATTCTGTGATCAACTTTGCAGGATTAAAAGCAGTTGGAGAATCTGTACAGAAACCATTAGAATATTATCATAACAATATCACAGGAACATTGATCCTTTGTGATGTGATGAGAAATCATGGAGTGAAGAATATTATCTTTAGTTCTTCAGCAACAGTCTATGGAGATCCAGCTTTCATTCCAATTACAGAGGAATGCCCAAAAGGACAGATCACAAACCCATATGGACAGACAAAGGGGATGTTAGAGCAGATTTTAACAGATTTCCATGTCGCAGATCCAGAATGGAATGTCGTATTACTTCGTTACTTTAACCCTATCGGAGCACATGAAAGTGGACTGATCGGAGAAGATCCAAAGGGAATTCCAAATAACTTAGTACCATATATTGCACAGGTAGCAGTTGGTAAACTTGAGAAATTAGGAGTCTTTGGTGATGATTATGACACACCAGACGGAACAGGTGTCCGTGATTATATCCATGTTGTAGACCTTGCCAAAGGACATGTGAAGGCATTAAAGAAATTTGAAGAAAAACCAGAAGTACGTATCTACAACCTTGGAACAGGAATCGGATATAGTGTATTAGATGTCTTACATGCATATGAAGAGGCTTGTGGAAAGACACTCCCATACGAGATCAAACCACGAAGAGCTGGAGATATTGCAACATGCTATTGTGATGCGACAAAAGCAAAAGAAGAATTAGGATGGGCTGCAGAAAAAGGAATTAAAGAAATGTGTGCAGATTCCTGGAAATGGCAGTCTATGAATCCGGATGGATATAGAACAGAAGATTAATTATTTCATTATCATAGCATTAGACAAAAGCTGTCGTAGAATATACGATGGCTTTTTTGAAAAATAAACAGGAGCAATAGAGATGAAGATTGAAAATAAAAGACAATGGGTCGGAGAGTTGTTCTTTTTATTAGGAACAATACTCTATATTACATACTACTTTTTTTATATAGCTTACTATTGGTATGTAGAGAAAGATCCGACAAGACAAATTCCAGTGCAAAGACTATTTTATATTGGATTAATCTGTTTTGTGATCAAAATAATATTAACAAAATATCAATGGAAAGAAGTGATTATTGGAGCAGCAGGAGCTGTTTTGATGTATTTATGTTGGAAAAGCTCTGGAGGAATTGATTACCCCGCAAATTATCTGATCATTCTGGCGATGAAAGACGTAGATCTTAAGAAAGTGATGAAAGCAGTATTTGCATGTGGATTTGTTGGGTTAAGCTATGGTTTTACATGGTTCTTTATGAATGCACCAGATAAATTAACAACAGTAAAAGATTATGGGCGAGGAATGATAGAAGTACGATATAAGTTTTGCACATGGCATGCGAACACGATTCATCTTATGATCATGGTTTTGATTGTTAGTTTTTTATATGCTTATTATAAGAAAATGAAATGGTGGGCATTTGCGATCATGTTCTATTTCAACTATGAGTTTTATCAACTATCAAAATCAAGAACAGCATTTTATTGTGGATCAGCAGCGATCATTGCCTATTTTATTTTAAGATATGCAAGAAAAATTTATGAATTTAAGATTTCACTGATTTTATTAGAGATCGGAAATCTTGTAGGGATTTTCTTATCTATATATTATGGACTTTATTCTCAATTGACAGATCCAACATTTATGAGATTAGATCAATTGATCACAGGACGATTGACAGTTGCACGGAACTGTTTTCTTGGAGCTGGAATTCCTCTGTTTGGAAGTAACATTGGTGGAAAGGTTTGTGGATATGGAATTTATACACAGGCCAATGATGGATACGTAACAGAATTAGGAATTGTAAGAACATTGTTGGAATATGGGCCAATTGTGTTTGGACTTTTTTGTGCTTTTATGCTTATAGCTGTATGGGTACTTTATAAAAAGGGATATTTTGGGGCTATGGTGCTTTTAGAAATTGGATTTATCGCATGCGGAGTAGAAGCATATTTTCCAGCCGCTTACAATTTAAAGGCATTTGTATTTGGCCTGGCATTTTATCAGTTGATGGGATTATTTAAGGGAAAAGAAAAAGAAGAGAAACGAGGAAAGGCAGTCAATGCATCAGAATAATCGAATCATTTCATGGATTATATCATTTTTATTTTCAATATGCATGGTTATATCTATAAGTTATGATCAGAGAGATAACTGGTCACTGATCATATGCGATAAAAAACATATGATCAGTGCATTGATCATGACGATGATTCTTACAATGATCGTACATATGATCATGAATGTATTATATTCAAAAGCGGGGAAGTCTTTTATAAGGTTAAAGACTCAAGCAAACAGTGGGATAGGAGAAAAAATATTTGATCATCATCCTATAGCAGTTCCTTGGAGCATTCTGATCGTTTTATGGCTTCCAAATTATATTTTGTATTTTCCGGGTTGTTTAACTTATGATATTATACGACAGTATGAGCAGTTTTTCAGTGGAAATCTGACGAATCATCATCCTGTATTGACGACATTGTTTGAAGGGATGTTTGTAAAATTTGGAAGAAACATTGGATGTCAAAATGTAGGAATCGCAGTGTATCTGTTATTTACATTGTTATTTACAAGTGGTGTTTTCGCAATATGTTTTTATTGGATGCATAAGAAGAATACAAAGTATTGGATTCGCTTTACAGGATTGGCATTTTATGGATTGTTTCCTATCTGGTCGGCATATGCAAGGACAGCAGTAAAAGACACATTATTTTATCCAATATTTGTTTTATTTGTGTTATTTATATTTGATATAGTATTAGAACCAGAGAAGATATTTGATTCAAAAGTTAAGAGTATTTTGTTTTTAATAGTCTCTTTATTATTATGTTTGGTCAGACACAACGGGTTTTATATATTAATTTTTACGATGCCGTTTTGTATTGTAGGTGTAAAAAAATATCGAAGACAATTGATAGTTTTATTTATAATAATGGTGGCGTTTTGGGAGGTTTATCAAAAAGCAATTCTTCCCATGGCAGGTGTGAAGCCTGGCGGAAAGCAGGAGATGCTCTCCATCCCTTTTCAACAGACAGCGAGATATGTAAAATATTATGGAAATGATGTTTCGACGGAAGAGGAAAAAGTGATTCGAAAAGTATTAGATTACGATACGATTGGAAAGAATTATGATCCAGATCTTTCTGACCCAGTAAAGAATACTTACAAACAGAAAGACGAATATTTAAAAGATTATTTTAACATATGGTTTGAAATGCTTAAGAAGCATCCGACGGCTTATATTCAGGCAACGTTAAATGGGACATATGGATATTGGGGTTATATGACAGAAATAAGATATCCATATGGATATTATGTACAGCCAGAAAGTATGGATATATATCAAAAAGAATATAAAATATATTATTCAGAAAAAACAAAATATATCAGAGATATATATCATGGGGTTTTAGATACAATATATCAGAAAACTCCATTGACATTATTTACAAAACCGATGATATATTTATGGATTTTGATTGGATTGCTTGGCATGGTATGTTCTTTTAAAAAGACGATCAGATATTGGATTGCATTTTTGCCAGTAGTGACATCATTCCTTATATGTCTGGCATCACCTGTAAATGGCGATATGCGATATATGCTTCCGATTACAGCGAGTACGATTTTATATGTTGCATTTGTAAATGAAATAATATATAAAGAATATAATGAATTTTAACAAAGGAGAATGCGTAATGGAAAAAATTGCAGTATTGATTCCGTGTTACAATGAAGAAAAGACAATTAAAAAAGTAGTGGAGGATTGGAAGAAAGAACTTCCAGAGGCAACAATCTATGTATATAACAATAATTCCACAGATCGTACAGTAGAGATCGCAAAAGAAGCAGGAGCTATTGTAAGAAATGAATATCAACAGGGAAAAGGAAATGTGATCCGAAGGATGTTTCGAGAAATTGATGCGCAATGTTATATCATGATTGATGGAGATGATACATATCCTGCCCAATTTGGACGAGAAATGGCAGAAAAAGTTTTAGAATACAAGGTGGATATGGTTGTAGGGGACAGATTATCATCTACCTATTTTGAGGAAAATAAAAGACCTTTTCATAATCTTGGAAATAGCATGGTGAGAGCTGCAATTAATCATCTTTTTAAAAGTAATATCCGGGATATTATGACTGGATATAGAGCTTTTAGCTATCAGTTTGTTAAAACATTTCCAGTGTTATCCAGGGGATTTGAAATCGAAACTGAAATGAGCATTCATGCAGTAGATAAAAATATGCTGGTTGATAATGTGATCATCGAATATCGAGATAGACCAGATGGAAGCGAATCTAAATTAAATACTTATACAGATGGTATGAAGGTATTATTTACGATCATAAAACTGTTTAAAGGTTATAGACCATTTCAGTTTTTTGGAAGTATGGCATTCTTGCTTATGATCATTGCGGCAGGATTATTTATCCCCGTATTTATGACATATCTTCATACAGGTCTGGTACCGAATTTCCCAACTTTGATTGTAAGTGGATTTATAGCACTTGCAGCGTTGCAGGCATTCTTTTCTGGATTGATTTTAAGTACGATTGTACAAAAAAATAGGCAAGATTTCGAATTTAAATTACAGTTGATCACAAACAAAATAGATAATGAGAAAGATAATTAAATATGCAAGAAAGATCAAGAAAAGAGAAAAATATATTATATATTGTAGTGCCTTGCTATAATGAGGAACAAGTATTAGCTGAAACATCCAAACGATTAAAGGAAAAATGTGAAATGCTGATCCATGATGGTAAAATAGCGAAAGAAAGCAGAATTGTTTTTGTGGATGATGGATCCAAAGATCATACGTGGAATATGATCGATGAATTTCATAAAATAGATTCTATATTTTCAGGAGTGAAATTATCCAGAAATCGTGGGCATCAAAATGCATTGCTGGCTGGTTTGACAATGGCATCAGAGAAAGCAGATATTGTAATATCAATGGATGCGGACCTTCAGGATGATATTAATGCAATCGATCAGATGATCGAAAAATATTATGAAGGATGCGATATTGTATATGGTGTTCGAAGTGCCAGAGATACAGATACATTTTTTAAACGTTTTACGGCAGAAGCATTTTATAAACTGATCAATAAAATGGGCGGAGAGCTTGTTTACAATCACGCAGATTACAGACTGATGAGTAAGCGGGCATTAAAAGGATTATTAGAATTTGACGAAGTTAATATCTTTCTTAGAGGGATGGTGCCGATGGTTGGTTATCAGAGTGATATTGTCACGTATGAGAGAGCTGAGAGATTTGCAGGAGAAAGCAAATACCCATTGAAGAAAATGCTTTCTTTTGCATTTGAAGGAATTACATCGTTGAGTGTAAAACCAATCAAAATGATTTTTAATGTTGGAATTTTAATCTGTATAATTAGTGTTTTGGCAATCATTTATTGTTTAGTACGGCATTTTACAAACAACACGGTAAGTGGCTGGACTAGCCTTGTTATGTCGATATGGTTTTTAGGTGGTTTACAGCTGATCGCGATTGGGATGGTTGGACAATATATTGGAAAAATATATTTGGAGACAAAGGCCAGACCTAAATTTATTATTGAACAGGTATTAAATGACTAGGAGAATGGAGATGAAGATAAAAGATTTTATATATAAATATTCGATCAGATTGTTTATTTTGATCGTAGCATATTTGATCGTAAGTTTTCCATTTCAATATACACAAGAAAAGATGAATGACGTTTCTCAGCCGGTTAGGTGGCTGGGGACGTTGTTATTTTTTATCATAGCTTGTTTTATCGTAAGATATAGAAAGAAATTAGAAGCTGTTTTTGTAAAAAAATCGTTATTTTTTATCATCTTTGTGATGATTTTTGCATTGCAGCTGATGACAATCTATGTATTTAAGATACAGCCAGTGAATGATTTGTTATATTTGCATGATGAAGCAATCCGAATGATTCAAAATCCTATGATTTCGTTACAGCGTTTTGGTGGGTATTTTGCACATTATCCGAATAATTATGGATATTTACTAATCTTATATTGCTATTATAAATTGTTGGTGTCTTGCGGTATTTCTGTCGGAAGTCTGGTTCTTGCGGGAAATTTTTTGAATTTATTAGTAATTGATATTGGAATTTTATGTGGATATATTGCAATACGCATAGTTAAAAATATAAAACTGGCTAACATATGGATGTTGTTGTTTTTACTGAATCCGTGGACGTATTTCTGGATTGCTTATTATTATACGCACACGATATCATTTGGTATGATCATGGTATTGCTGTTGTTGTTTGTGCTAATACATAAAGAAAAAGACAATTGGAAGGGCATTTTGTACAGTGCTTTTTTAGGAATTGTAATTTACATAGGAATTAAGATCAGAATCACCAATTTGATTCTCTGTATTGCAGTGGGGATCACGTTGTTTATCTTTTGGAAGCAGTATAAGTTTAAAGTAAGACATATGTGTCTGATTCTTGGAATGGTAGCAGGAATTGCAGTTTCTGTTTTTGGATATCAGTACAAATTTCAGAATATGATACCAAAACAAAACACACAAGAATTTCCAGCAACACATTGGTTAATGATGTCTTCTCATGGAGTTGGGCGATATGATAGTGGTGATGTGTGGTTTACTTCACAACTTTCAACGCAAAAACAAAAAAAAGAAAAGACAATTGAAAAAACAATTCATAATTATAAAGAGCTTGGGATAAAGGGAACTCTACAGTTATCTGGAGTGAAGTTAAGAGAAGTCTGGCTGACAGGAGATGATGATTTTACAAAAATGTCTTATGTTTCAACAGATTATGGAACAGCAAACGAGTTCTTAAATGGAAAGCACAATGGATGGATCTTAATGTACAGCTATCTGATGCGGATGGCGGTCTGGTGCTTTGCATTAGTGGCAGTGATTGGAATGCTCAGAAAAAGAAACCCATGGAATTATGTTGTGATGCTTACATTACTTGGAGGAATGATCTTCCATGTATTCTGGGAAGCAAATCCAAAGTATAGCATATGCTTTATGGGTGTAATGATGTTTATGATGGTAACAGGAATTGAAAATCTTTGTGAAGAAGAAAAGAAAGAACAAAAACAAAAGATTTCAATAGGGAATGTTATGTTATGTTTGGTCGGAATCGGATTGATTGTATGTTTGCAGCCAATGCATAATTATTTAAAACAAAATCCAGAGGCGTTAGATCAATCTTATGCAGCTAGTCAGTTTGCACAAAGTCAGATGTTGAATCTGTCATTGAAGAAGAATGAAGCAATAAAACAAAGTTTTCTTACAAAAATCAGGTTTCAGAATATTACATTCAATTTATTAAATAATGAGAATGATTTTACTGTGCGTCTGCTTGATGAAACAGGAAAAGTAATGGAAAGCGCACGACAAGATCAATTATCTTATGCGCAAAATCAATATGAGTGGAAGTTAAACAAAGTTAAGAATTCTGGGACATATGCAATAGAGATTGTAAATCAGAAAAAAGATCAAAAATACAAACTTCCGGTATACTGGACTGGAAATTATGATGCATACCCAAATGGATGTATGTATAGGAGTAACAAGAAGATTGGGAAAGCAGATCTGGTATTTCGTGTATATCAATAAAAATTTAGAAAGAAAAATGCAGGTGTATAATTTGAAATACAGCTGCATTTTTTATACCATATTATATTATTGCCAATCCGTAGCTTTTACCCAATTTTCATAATCATTAAAATATTCATACATTCGAATCGCACCACGGTCAAAATAGTTTTTAAAGATCAGAGCATGCTTCTTCTGAGCAACATCAGAAGGGAGTTTTGCAAGACCTTCTGGAATAGCATCCTGTGTGTAGAATTTTTCAAAGTAATATAATTTATCGTAATGCTCAGCATTTTCATGACTTACAGCAGTGACTAATTCATCTGTTTTTTTATGATGCTGATGTCCGTATTCGCCATCAGGATTGTGTGTTACGATCTTGCTCCAGTTACGATAATTCATGATACGCCGGATATCCTGTGTGATATAGTTAGTATAAGGACCCCATGCAACCTGATGTCTGCGATAGAGGTCAGGATAGCGGAGAATCACATGTTTTGCCCCGATATCATTCATCGCAGAGTCAAAATCCCTAGCTCGACTATCATAAGAGCCATTGGTTAGGCAAACAACAAAATAGTTATTTCCAGTTTCTTTTAATTCTTTAATTTCCTGAATCATATTTCCACCACCCCATAAGAGGTCATCATCTGGATGGGCAATGATCATCAGACGGTCCCCATCTTTTAAGTCAAAATAATCCAAATCTTCAGTAGATAATAAACCATTTTCAGCAGTGACAGTGATCGTGATATTGCACTTTCTGCTTGGATTTTTTATAGAAGTTGCGGTAATCACAGCGACACCAACTCCACGGGTAGTTACATGACCATTCTCATCGACAACGGCAACGGTATCATTGTTTGTGCTCCAGGTAAGTTTTTTGTCAGATGCATTCCATGGTTTGAAATTCACAGATAAAGTCCTGAAAGTTCCGTAAGGCATACTGATCTTTTGATGCTTTGTTGTTAATTTCTTTAATGGAATCGTTACATGAAAACGTCGTTTCAAGATAACTTTTTTATATTTTGCAGTCATTGTTATGTTGCCTTCTTTTAAAGGTGTGATAACACCAGATTTACTGATCGTGGCAATGGATTTATTGCTGCTTCGAAAAGTAACGGAAGCAAGAGATGCATTCGCAGGCTTGAGAGAAACATTCCAACGATATTTGTTTGGATATTTGATCAGTGTTTCAGAAGCAGCATCTTCTTCACAGGAAATTGCTTTGATGGCAATTTCAGGTGTTACTTTTACTTTAATAGATTTTTTTGCAATGACCTTACCAGATTTTGTTCTGACCACATGACGGATCACTGACTTACCGGTTTTCTTTGGTGTCAGGATACCTTTTTTTGATACTTTTACAACTCTAGGATTAGAAGATTCCCATTTGATTTTGTAGGAAGCTTTTTTCTTCTTAGAGTATCGAACAGATAGTGTCTGGCTGGATTTTAAAGGTAACTTGATAGATTTTTCTGCATTGGTAAAATAGATTTTAAATTTTTTACCTTTGGCATATGTCTGGTGAGGACATAAGATAACAGACATGACAAGAAACAGATTCAGGCATGCCAGTTGTAAATATTTGCGTTGAACTCTCATTGATCACATCCCCTTTTTGTTTTTTAAATTAGCTCAAACAGGATAATTATAGACTGGTTGGCAAAAAAATACAAGGTTTTGCGGTGTATATAAAGTAAAAGTTTTTACAAAAGTATTACGTTGTGATATAATACAGGTCAGTAAAATTAAGAGGAGTAAGATTGAATGAAGTTTACAAAGGAACATACAATGCAGATGAAAGGGATTGCGATCATTATCCTGTTGTTTCATCATTGCTTTTTGAATGCACAGCGTTGGGCTACAGTTCCGTATGAGAAACTTGCGACGACGAAGGGATGGGGATATTACCCAATTTCGTTTGCACCATTTTCTTCTCATACGATACAATATCTTGCAAGTTTTTCAAAGATATGCGTAGCCATGTTTGTTTTTATGACTGGATACGGAATGTGGGTTTCTTATGAGAGTCAGAAAAAGAAAACAACGATGAGTAATTATATAAAGAAACGAATGGTCACATTAATGACAGGATTTTTGATCATTTTTGTTGTGACAGAGATTCTTGCGGTTCCAACTGGACGTTTTATAGAAGTTTATGGACATGATTTTCGTAGTGTGGTCTATATGATCATTGATGCATTAGGATTGGCCAAATTACTGGGAACACCGTTATTTTGTCTGACATGGTGGTATATGAGTCTTGCGATCGTTTTGATCATGATTTTTCCATTTGTACATTCAATTATGGAAAAATATCAATGGATCGTGGTTGTTGCATCTATTATCGTTCCAAGAGCTTGTGGATTTGGACAATCAACAGATTTGTTCCGATATCTATTAGCATACACACTGGGAATGTATTTTGCACAACATGACTTGCTTGCTAGAATAAAAGAGAAATTTATGGAACAGAATGTGGCAGGAAAACTGTTGTCTCTGATAGTATCATTAATAGGTTTGGCAGTTATCATAAAATGCCGACAAAATGCATGGATTGGATGGAAATATCTAGATTTTTGGGATGGCTTTGCAGCAATGTATGTGATCGTAATTTCATATATTTATATATTAAATGGAAAATGGATCGTAAAAGGATTAGGCTTCCTTGGAAAACATTCTATGAATATTTTCTTGATTCATTCATTTTACAGAGACGTATTTTTCCATGAATTTACATATTCATTTTATTATGCATGGTTAGATTATATAGTACTTATGGCAATTTCATTGGTGACATCGATTGTATTAGAATGGTTTAAGAAATTAATTCGATATGAGAAGTTTATAGATTGGGTCAAAAGATTAGTAACAAAAGAAGGAGTAACAGTACATTGAAAAAAGAAAAGAAATCATCAATATTTTGGATATTGATCATATTTTTTGTATTATTTTCCATTTGGCAGTTATGGGTGCCGGAAGCACTGGATGATTGGCGATGGGGAAGTGAAGTAGGGATCATGAGATTAAAAACGTGGTTTGAAGGATATAATGGACGTTACTTTGGAGATATTTTGGTCATTGTTTTAACAAGATTGCCGATCGTATTGAGAAGTATGGCTATTTCTGGGATAATGACTGCAATGTTATACTTGATATATCAATTGACAGAATATAAGATATTATCATTTTTAATTTGTGTTTTTTTTGTAGTTAATATTCCAACAAGCTTAATGAGTCAGACGTATGGATGGGTATCAGGATTTTCAAATTTCTGTGTTAGTGCAACGATGATTCTTGGATTTTTGCTATATCATATATCTATTTTCAAAGAAAAGAAAGTATCGAAGTTAAAAACAGGATTTTCAATGATCAATGCATTTCTTGGAAGCTTGGTTCTTGAAAATTCAACGGTATATCTAATTGTACTAAGTATCGCTTTTTTGATTATTTATGGTGTACAATATAAGAAGCTGCATAAGGGAATGTTCTTTCATTTGATCATGGTTGGTATTGGTGCACTTTGGATGTTTTCGAATAGTGCATATCGTATGGCCGCGGCACATACATCACAGGGAACAGGAAAAGAGATCGCAGCGTTTGAATTAAGCTTCGAATGGTTTGTTTCTGCATTAAAGGTATATGTGGACACGATCATTAACTATTGGATCATGCCGAATCATTTATTAAATATAGTGACATGTGGAATGATTTTGATATTGCTTCAAAAGAGAAAGAAGAAAGGACAAGGATTGTTCTTGCTTCTGTTCAGTGGTTTTTTAGCATTTTATATATTTAATTTTATGAATCTTGGTACATGGAAAGATTATTTGGCATGGGGCAATGCAGCTCAGGCTGTAATAGCAACGATGTATTGTTTAGCATTGGTGGCTTTTAGTGCATGGTTTATTACAGATTTTAAGGATAAGGTGATCGTTCAGATCATTTTATGGTCACAACTGATTTTAATGGGACCATTGATCGTTGCAAGTCCGATTGCAATTCGTTGTTTTTATGTAACATATATCTTTTTCGTTTTATATCTTGGAGTATTGTTATCGTATAGTATACGAAGTGGATTTTTAAAGATAAGCAAAGGATATTTAAACACAGGGATCATCATGTGTATTTTCTTTGTGATGATCGGAAATATTGGTGTATATTATTTTGTTCATGGACAAGTGAATGACAGACTTCAATATATACAAACACAGATAAAACAAGGAGAGAAGAAGATTGAATTAAAGGAAATACCACTTGGAGATACATACTGTTATGGTTTAGATGTATATAATCCAGCATGGGTATGGCGTTATAAGATGTATTATAATATTCCAGGAGATATTGAATTGAAATTCCCAGAGAGATAGGAGTAAGTGATGAGAGAGATAAAAGTAAGTGTTATCATACCAATTTATAACGTAGAAGAATATTTGGAAGAATGTCTGCAATCAGTTGTAGATCAGACATTAGACGATCTGCAGGTTATTATGGTTGATGATGGCTCTTTGGATGGAAGTACAGACATTGCCAAGAAATTTGCCAGTCGATATGATCATTTTGAGTATGTAAAACAGGTGAATGGTGGACTTGGAAATGCGAGAAATACAGGAGTGAAGTATGCAAAAGGAAAATACATCATTTTTCTTGATTCAGATGATATTGTTCCAGATGATGCATATGAGAAAATGTATCTTGCAGCGGAGAAAAATCATAGCGAGATGGTAGTTGGAAGTGTTGCGAGATTTGACTCAAAGAAAGACCATATATCGAATCTACATGAAATTGCATTTAGAAAATATATCGATAAAACACATATTACAGACAATACGGATCTGATTTATGATACAACATCATGGAATAAATTAATTTTGAAAGAGTTTTGGGATCGTAATCATTTTGAATTTCCAGAGAGAATTCTCTATGAAGATATTCCAGTAACGATTCCTATGCATTATCTTGCCAATAATGTGACAATGGTGCAGGATGTCTGTTATCGTTGGAGAATTCGTGATGGAGCTAATAAGTCTATTACGCAGAGAGCGGATGATTTTACGAATATGAGAGATCGTATTACCGTTTTACGTATGGTAGATAAATTCTTTGAGGAGAATGTCAAAGAACAGGAATTATGGGATGCAAAATATTACAAATGGTTATATATTGATTTGATGATCTATGTGAATAACTGTATTTATCTTTCAGATAACAGAACACTTGAGATGATGAAGATTATCAAAGATTATATAAAAGAAACAATTCCTTTAGAAACGATCGATAAATTGCCAGTTTTATATCGTGAAAAATATGTGGCTTTGATGAATCTGGATGAAAAACGATTAGTACAACTGCGTCAATATGAAGTTGATAATTATAAGAATTTAAAGGTCGTGAAAAAGGGTAACAAATATATTGGAAAATTCCCGAAAGCGATCGTAACTGGTGATAAGGCAGATATGACGGAGGCATTAGATCAGTGGAGACTTACTCAGTTGATTTATGATGTTGCATGGCAGAAAGAGCAATGTGTGATCGAAGGATATGTATTCTTACGAGGATTATCTGTGCCAAATGTAAATGTACAAAAGTTATCAGCACATCTGGTATGCTTAAGTACAGGAGAGAAGATTCCTCTGGAAATACAAAGTATTAAGTCACAATATGCACAGAAGAAATTTGGCTTAAAAATTGATAACGAGACAAAACAGATTCATTTAGCAAATTATAAAGGTTGTGGATACCGGATCATACTGGATGCAGCCAAAATCAGAGAATTAAAGCTTGATGGAGAATACCATATATTATTAACTTATGAGAGAGATAGCTGGAAGAAAGAGACTATTTTAAGAGGAATCTTAAAATCTCTTGGCAATAAATTGGATAAGAAAACATATTTTAAAGATCATATGCTGATTGAACTTAGCAAGTCTTACAGATACGATTTTAAAGTGAAAATTTCACAAAAGAACATCGAATTAAATGATATGAAATTGGACGGTGATCAGTTAAGATTAAAACTTTCTGAGAAAGTTGATGCATTATATGAAGCGAAAGATGCACATAATGCGGAAATCTTAAAAGCAGCTATAACACAGGAAGATGTTTCTGTGGATATTTCAGATATTCCAGAAAATAAACGATATATTGCAGTTAAAAAAGGTAATTTATTTATTCCTGTATACAAAGAAAAGAAAAAGAGAATCTTTGTGGAAAACCAGAAGAATCAGTTAGTAGAAGAAACATCAGGAGATCATAGATGCTACCTGTTAAATCGAAAGGCAGTACCTGTGATACGAGATGTAAAACAGAATGAGGAACAGTTTTCATTTGAGATCATCAACAAAAATATCGGTAATTGGCAGAGAGCAACGTTGTATGTAGAAGATCCATTAGAAGAGGAAAAGATTATTCTTGGAACAGGATTCGTGAATCAACATGGAGAAGAGGAGAAAGTAGTCATTTCTTTAAGTTTAAAAGACGAAAAGATCATCAAGAATCTTTATGCAAGACGTCGTCAGGTGTTTATTTTATATGAAAATAATGAACAGCAGAAGGTATGTGCACTTGGTGGGGAACATAAAGTTTTTGATAAAAAATACTACACGAAAGAAAGAAGATATCGATTTATTATTGATCCAGAAGATGATTTTCTGTATTTTACTACGCTGAGAGTCAAGGAATTCCTTACAAGAAGTGCGAAGAAAAGAGCTTTTGTCAACAGATTCTTATATCCGTTATTAAGACTTCTTCCATTAAAGAAAAAATGGATTGTATTTGAATCTATGTGGGGAAGTAAATTTAGCTGTAACCCTAGATATTTATATGAGTATATTGATAAGAATCATCCAGATTATACGTGCATCTGGTCATTAAAAGATGAATGCATTCCGATCACGGGAAATGGTGTTAGAGTCAGAAGACTATCTTGGAAGTATTTATACTATATGGCAAGAGCAAAATACTTTGTGAATAATGTAAATTTTGCTGATTCTTATGAGAAGAGAAAAGGGCAGATCGAAGTACAGACAATGCATGGAACACCATTAAAGACAATTGGATTGGATGTACCAGGCGATTTCCCTACAAAGAAATCAGAAAAGAAGTATATTAGAAAGTGTAAACGTTGGGATTACCTAATTGTGCAAAGTAAGTTTGTTGCAGATCTTGCACCATCTGCATTTAAATTTGAAAATAAGATCATGGATACAGGATATCCAAGAACAGATATCTTATATTCATCAAATAATCAGGACGAGATGTCCAGATTAAAAGAAAAATTAGGACTTCCAAAAGACAAAAAAGTGATCATGTATGCACCAACTTGGAGAATTAAAGATAAGTTTGAATTAATGTTAGATCTTGAGAAGATGAGAGAAAAATTCTCAGATGAGTATGTATTGATCTTAAGATTACATCATTTTTCAGCAAAAGGATGGGCAGGAGTTCCAGAAGATGGATTTGTATACGATTTAACAGATTATCAATCTATTGAGGATCTATATATTATTACGGATATTCTGATCACAGATTATTCTTCTGTTATGTTTGATTATGCCGTATTACACAGACCAATGTTATTCTTTACGTATGATCTGGATGAATATAGAGATAAGCTTAGAGGATTCAATATTGATATCGAAAAAGAAGCACCAGGGCCATTATTATATACGTCAGATGAAGTACTAGATGCAATCGAACATTTAGATGAAACAATTAAAAATACCAAACACAGAGTAGATGCTTTTAATGAAAAATACATTCCTTATGAATGTGAGAATTCTTCTAAAAAAGTGTTTGATATGATGGTAAATAATTAAAATAATAAAACAATAAGACAATAAAACCAGGGGTAGGAAAAATGAATAAAGTAAAGAAGCTAGTATTATTTGTAGTGGTAATTTGTGCTGTAGGAACTATAAAAATTACAACAACGCAAAAGAATATAGCGGCAAAGCAGACAATCTTCGTAATGGGTGACTCAAAAAGCAGCTATTATTCTAAAAAGAAATATCCAAGGCGATGATGGGTTCAACAGTTCATTCCAATGCTAAAAAATACTACAAAAGTATACGCCGAAAGGCCAGAGCAATATAAGAAATATGCCCATGTTGTCAGATATAACATGGATCAATACACGATTGAAAATTGGTCATTAGGTGGAATTTCATGTAAAACATTTTATCAGAGTGGACGTTTTGTTGCGATGCTTGATCAGGTAAAGAAGAATGATTATGTGATCATTGCATTGCAGCATAATGATAAAAAGCAAAATGTTGGTGAGAAAGTTGCAGATTATAGGAATTATCTGATTTATTTTACACAACAGATTCAGAAAAAAGGGGCAAAAGTTGTTTTTATGACAACACCTCCAAAGAATTATACAAATAAGAAGAAGTTTAAAATATATGTGCCAGAGTATCGAAATGCAATGTTACAGGTAGCAAAATTTTATAAGAGTCCTTGCATTGATTTAAGTAAAATTTCTACGGATTATTTTAATTTCCGCGGAAAACAGTATGTTGATACATTATATATGAAGCTGCAACCTGGAATATATCCAGCATGGAATAAAGGAATTGATGATAATACACATTTTTCTGAAAATGGAGCAAAAGTATTAGCCAGGATCATTGCAGTAGACTTACAGGCAAATCATCAGATACCAATTTTGAATCGTCAGTTTAAGCAGAACACAGAGGGACTTTACAAAGCATGTCAAAGTGCAGCCGTATATAAGGATTCAAAACAATATACAGTAAAAACATGGAAGCATATGATCATTCAGAGAAATAATGCATGGAAGATCTTATACACTCCAAATGTAACAGATAAACAATGTAAACAAGCAGAAGTATCTTTAAAAAGATCATTGAAAGGTTTAAAAAGGAAACATGGATAAAATAAGAAAAATTATTCGATTTGTAAAAAGATTATTTCCGAAAACTCCAAAGATGAAATTTATCTATGCCTGGTATTACAAACATGGCAAGATCAATGAGAAACAGGCTTTATTTGAGTCATTTCACGGGAAAGATGTTTCGGATTCATCATTAGCGATTTTACAGGAATTCCTTAAAATGGAGGAGTCAAAGGATTTTAAGATCTATTTTGCAACGAATGATAAGAAGCGTGACCAGAAATTTATAGATTCGATCGGACTGAAAGTTGAATTAGTGGATATTGCTGATTTTAAGTATGTCAAAGTACTTGCAACATCAAAATACCTGATCAATAACAGTTCATTCCCTGCATATTTTATTCGTAGACCAGAACAGACATATCTTCAGACCTGGCATGGAACACCGCTTAAGACGTTGGGAAAAAGAATGCGTTTTGGCATCGAATCAATGTACAATGTACAACATAATTTCTTGCATGCAAACTATATTATGTTTCCAAATGAATTTACAAGAAAAGTGATTATGGAAGACTATAATCTGGAATCTTTGTATACAGGTACTGTAGTTATGAATGGATATCCAAGAAATAGCATCTTCATGGATCGTGAGAAAGCAAAACAAGTTACAAAAAAACTAGAAAATGAAAATTATACAACGATGGCATATATGCCAACATGGCGCGGACAGAGTAACCATGATGTGAATACATCAGAATATAGCAGAGAGATCAACCAGTTATTACATTATTTAGATGAAAATCTGAAAGATGATCAGAAATTATATGTTAATTTCCATCCAATCGTACAGAAATTCGTGAAATTGGATAATTATGAACATATTTATCCATTCCCAGCAGGGGTTGATAAGTATGAATTTTTAAATAGTGTAGATGCACTGATCACGGATTATTCCAGTGTATTTTTTGACTATTCAATCACAAGAAAACCAATTATTTTATATATGTATGATTATGAAGAATATATGCATGATCGTGGTATGTATTTCGATATTAAAGAATTGCCATTTCGAAAGATCTATAACAAAGAATCACTAAAAGATTGTCTGGTAAATGAGACATTTCGAGAGGATTCCTATGAAAATAATGTTGAATATACAAATAAATATATTCAGTATGATTCAATCAATGCTGCAAAGAATATGGCAGAACTTGTTTTTCATGGAAATATGTGCGATATGCCAACGATCGATTACAGTTTTAACAAAGAAAAGAAACGAAGAGTTTTACACTATCCAAATGTAAAAACAGCACAGACGATTGATACGATCGCACAGATCGCTAAGAAAGATCAAGATGTAGTGATCTTTGAAAAACGCTTCTTTAATCCAGAATTAAGCAGTCATTTACATGATAATTATCTTGATGATTTTGATTATATTTTTATTACACGAACACTTCCAAGAACCTATGCAGAAGAAGTGTTAAAAAGAAAGAGCGCTAAGATCAGAAAAGAACTTCATAAGAGGGAGATCAAGAGATGTTTTGCAGATCTTCCAGTATATCAAAAGTTTGAGACAGAATATTACCATGGAGAAACAGGAGAGACATTTTCCTTCAATAAGAAAAAGATGATCAATGCATCCATGCGAGTAATGGAAGATCATTTGGAGATTAAGTTTGAGGAAGGCAAGAAAGGCCAGCCAAAGAAGCTGTTATTTGTAAATAAGAAAAATCAGATCATTTATACAAGGAATCTGACAGAAAAAGAATGGAAAGATCATTGTATCAAGGAATATTTTGATGAATTTCTTTCGCTTGAAATTGCAGATATGAACGGAAGATATCAGTTGATGATCGAATTAGAAGATGAAAATGGTAACAAACTGCCATATTTCTTTGTAGATCGTAAAGAATATGCAAAACGAAAAGAAGCGATGGATGAATTAGATAAATCTTCTGTATATATGACAGGAATCAAGAAACATGATATCACCTATCAGAATACATTCGAGCCTGCGGATACAAGTGTGATTCCTTATATGAATGAAGTAGATGGAAGATTTTCTGTATTTATGGGAGATCAGGCACAGTTATCTGTTCGTAATATGCGTGGACAAGTATTGAAATTCAAGATTAAGGGTTCAAAAGTTCATGTAAAAATGAAATATAAAAACAAAGAAGCTGGAATTAAAAATGTCATATTATCATATCGAAGTAAAGTGGAGACGATCGATTATCCATTTGAATATAAAGTAACGAGGTCAGGGGATCATTATATCATTGATGCTAACATCGATATGTCGGCATTATCACTGGAAGAACTGTTTTGGGATGTATTTGCTGTAACAGAGAAGAATGGAGAAGAAGTAAGAGTAAGTGCATATTGGAGCAGATGGCAGAGATTAAAATTATTACTGATGAATTATCAATGTGATGTTGACCAAGAACACATTATTTTCCCTTATTCGACGATCACATGCAAAATGGCATTTACTTATCGTACAAGATCAAAATATGATGGATTTGATGTAAAGATCAAGGAATTAGCAGCTTTTGGTGTTTATACCTTGTTATTACCGTATTGGAAAAAGAAACGTGTATGGTTGGTATTTGAGAAATTCTGTTCTATGGCACAGGATAATGGCTACTATTTCTTCAAATATTGCATGGAACAGCTTCCAAAAGAGAAGAATCAGCATATTTATTATATCCTTGATACAGATTCTGCTGATTATGATAAGATGAAGCAATATGGAAAACATGTGATCCCATTTATGAGTTTTCGACATATTTTATATTCACTTGTTGCTAATTTATATATAGCTTCTGATTCAAAGAAACATTTATATACATGGAGAGCAAAACCAAATGTGATCTCAAATCGTATTTCAAAACATAATATCTTGTTTTTACAGCATGGGGTGACAGCGTTAAAACGTGTACATCCGATCTTTGGAATGAAAGGTTCAAGTCCTATGACACATTTTACAACGACATCAAGATTTGAGCATAAGATCATTGTAGAGAATTTTGGATATGAAGATGGAGATGCACCGATTCTTGGATTTACGAGATGGGATGTTCTGGAAGATACTTCAAAACCAGAGGAAAAGATTATTCTTGCAATGCCGACATGGAGATCATGGCTGGAAGAAAAGAGTGCAGAAGAGTTTAAGGCAAGTGATTATTATAAAAACTATATGAAACTGTTACAGAGTCAGAAACTAGCAAGAATCTTAAAAGAAAATGATGTAAAACTGATCTTTTATATTCATCCAAAGTTTAAAGATTATTTAAGTGAGTTTAATGTCAGTGGAGATAACATTGAGTTGATCCCATTTGGAACAGAGCCATTAAATGAGATCATGAAGAAATGTTCTATGCTGATCACAGATTATTCTAGTGTATGTTGGGATGTATGTTATCTTGATAAACCAGTATTATTCTACCAGTTTGATTATGATATGTATATGCAGGCGCATGGAAGTTATCTGGATATGGAGCATGAATTATTTGGAGAACGTTATACAGAATATGAGAAATTGATCGATGGAATTGAAGAGTATATTCACAATGGATTCAAAGAAAAAGAAGAATATACAAAATTAAAAGATTATTATTTTGAATATCGTGATAACGATAACAGTAAACGTACGTATGAATATATCATAAGCAAAGGATATTAAAATGGACAGAAAGAGGAGAATAAAATATATAGATCTGTGTAAAGGTTTAGGAATCTTGATGGTAACATGGGGACATATTACCAAGCTTGATAATCCGGTTGATACATGGGCGGCATCATTCAAGATGGCAATTTTCTTTATTGCCGCTGGATATCTGATCCGGTATGCAGATTCTTATCGGACACAGACATTAAAAGGGTATGCAGTAAAGTTATTGAAGTCATTGATGCTGCCATATGTCGTATTTAGTATTTTGTCGATTGGATTTCGATTTGCAACTATGATCATGAAACACAGAATTGATATTCCGGCGATCAAATCTTATATTTTGGCAACGATCACATTAAGAGGAACATTTGCATTATGGTTTTTGCCTGTATTATTTATTGCGGAGATCCTGTTCTTCTGCCTTATCAAATATCTTCCGAAATGGATGAGGATCGTGATATTGATCGTGATACCTGTTTTTGGAATTTGGGAGTCTTATTTTATCAGACACTTGATCGTTTCAGTGGATCCATTAACATTTGAAAGAATATCATTTTTGATCTTAACGATCAGTAAAGCATTGATCGCATTATGGTTTCTGGAGATCGGACATATTGGATGTATGTTATTCAGTAAGGTAACATCCAAAGAAATCCGATTTGTGATCGGACTGGTATTTACAATTGGAAATATCTTTTTATCACAGCAAAATAATGGTGTGGATCTAAATAATATGTCTTTAGGTATTCACCCACCATTATTTTTTGTTACAGGAATCATTGGATCTTTTGGAGCACTATTTGTCTTTGAATTTCTTGAAGACTATGTTCCATTTACGATACTGAATTATTTTGGAAAGAATTCTTTGATACTAATGTGTACACAAAGACCGTTTTATATTATTTCTACTGCAACTGCAGGATGGAAGATCATATCAGGAATGCCAGGGATCATGGCATGGAGATATTATATTGACTGCCTTGGAGCAATGATCCTTGTGATGATTATTGAATATTCAGTGATAACATTTGTTAACACAAAAGCTAAATTTTTGATCGGAAGATTTTAGATAGTTGAATAATCTGTTAAGGAATAGTATAATAGCAAGGTGTAAATTAAAAATATCAAAATGGAGAAGTACAGTGAAATCTTATATTGAAAATTTTAAAAAGTACAGATTCCTTTTATGGGAACTTGTAAAGAAAGGTGTTAAGTTAAAATACAGAAGATCATATTTAGGTATTTTATGGACACTGTTAGAACCGTTAATGACAATGATCGTATTAAGTGTAGTATTTGGTACATTGTTTGGAAACAAGGATCCACATTTTCCAGTGTATATCTTATGTGGACGTTTGATGTATAGTTTCTTTTCATCTGCGACAAATGGTGCGATGAAAGCAATCAGGACGAATGCAGGAATGATCAAGAAAGTATATGTGCCAAAATATATTTATCCATTATCCAGTGTATTGTTTAATTATATTATTTTTGCTATATCTTTGATCGTGTTGGTAGTAGTATCTATTGTTTTGAAGGTATATCCAACCATTTATCTGGCACAGGCGATCATTCCATTGATCTTATTACTGATCACAGCTTTTGGAGTTGGAATGATCCTATCTACGATGGCAGTATTCTTTAGAGACTTAGAATATTTATGGTCTGTAGGATTAATGATCATTATGTATGCTTCAGCAATTTTCTACAAACCAGAGAAGTTATTAAAATCAGGTTTTGGATGGATCTTAAAATGTAATCCATTATATCTTTTGATCCATAATTTTAGACAGGCTGTTTTTGGTATGCCGATGAATATGAAGTTTTTAGCTGCATCCATCGTGTTTGCAATCGTAAGTGTTATTGTAGGATTGATTTTCTTCTATAAGAAGCAAGATGAATTCATTCTGCATATTTAGGAGGGTATCATGGCAAAGAAAGAAGTATTGAAAGTTGAACATGTTGGAATGAAGTTTAACTTAAGTCAGGAAAAGGTTGATGATCTGAAAGATTATGTGATCAAGTTATTGAAACATCAGATTTCATATAATGAATTCTGGGCATTAAAAGATATTAATTTTACTCTTAACAAAGGGGATCGACTTGGAATCCTTGGATTGAATGGAGCTGGAAAGAGTACACTGTTAAAGGTTATTGCAGGGGTATTAAAAGCAACGGAAGGAACTGTGACAGCCAAGGGGAAGATCGCTCCATTGCTTGAATTAGGTGCTGGATTTGACCAACAGTATACAGGACGTGAGAATATTTATCTTTATGGAGCAGTTCTTGGATTCTCAAAGAAGTTCTTAGATGAGAAGTTAGATGAGATCATAGAGTTCTCAGAACTGGGCAAATTTATAGATGTCCCAGTTAAGAACTATTCTTCAGGTATGAAATCAAGACTTGGATTCTCTGTTGCAACATTGGTGGAACCAGATATCTTGATCCTGGATGAAGTATTATCTGTCGGAGATGCGAAATTCCGAAAGAAAAGTGAAGCAAAGATCATGAGTATGTTTGACAAAGGAGTTACAGTATTATTTGTATCTCATTCTTTAGATCAGGTAAAGAGATTATGTAATAAGGCAATCCTACTTGAAAAAGGAAAGATCATTTCTCATGGATCGATTGAAGAAGTAAGTAAAGTATACGAAGAGAAAACAAAGTAAGATAGAAGACACGGAGGTGTGATATGAGAAAAGTGATCACATATGGAACATTTGATTTACTGCATGCGGGACATATCAATTTATTGCGCAGAGCAAAAGAATTAGGTGATTATTTAATTGTAGTTGTATCAACAGATGAGTTTAACTGGAATGAAAAACAGAAAAAATGTTATTTCAGTTATGAAGAAAGAAAAAAACTGGTAGAAGCAGTTCGTTATGTGGATCTTGTGATTCCAGAAGAGAACTGGGATCAGAAGATTTCCGATGTGAAAGAATATCATGTAGATACATTTGTTATGGGAGATGACTGGAAAGGTAAGTTTGATTTCTTAAAAGATTACTGTGAAGTCGTATATCTTCCAAGAACAGAAGGAATTTCTACAACAAAGATCAAACAGGATCTTGGATTAAACGGAACAACAGCGAATAAATAGCAAGAGTTATGAATTAAGATATAAGAGGAATTTCGTTGACAATAGAGGTTATGAACGGCTAGAGACGGAATTCTTCTTTTCTGCGTTATCAAACAAAAAGAATTTAAGATAATGCTATAGATGAAAGGATTAGTTTTTGATGCATTTTATAGAAATTAGCAATATTTTTAAAAGTGAAAAAAAGAGATATAAAGTTACCGCAGTTTTAAAATTACTGGTCATGTTTGCATTGCTTGGATTCTTTTTATCAAATAAGCCAATGTATCATGTGCAGACTGATTTTTACCTGAAACGTATGGGATTTGTATTTTTGGCATGTTTTTGGATGGTATTTGTAACAGTTTGCGACATTCGTTTGAGTCAGAAGGTTGACAGGGCTTTTGTGATCATTCTTGGAGTGATCGCACCAGTTATGGGATGGATCTTGTCAGAATTTTTGATCAATGAAGCAGAGTGTGCATTTCCGCCGACACAGTTCTATCAGAAAGAGCCACTTTGGATCGTTCTAAGTCTTGCAATGATCATTTTGGTGGATCTGCTGATCATATTTTTGACGAACAGCATCAGAGTTGGATCAGTGATCGTACCATTTGTATTGTTTATCTTTGCGGTAGTTGTATGTGTTGTATATGAATTTCGCGGGATTCCGATGATGGCACCAGATATTTTAACAGTACAGACGGCTACTAGCGTGATGGGTAATTATACATTCAAATTGACGTTTGAACAATATAGTGTGATCTTGGTATGTATGGCATTTTTCTTTACATTTTTAAGACTTCATGAGGTAAAGGTTACAGAAAAAAGAGTATTTCACATTGCAGGATTTATTGTTGTTGCATTAGGATGCGGATTGTTCACAAATCAGATCATACTGTCTGATTTTATGGAAGAGCACCAGATCAATATTCGTATGTTCCGTCCAATGGAAAGTTATCAAAAATATGGAGGCGTGCTGACATTTGCAAGAAGTGTTGGATATGCGGTCGTGAAGAAGCCAGAAGGATATACAACAGCGAAGGTTGATCAGATCATTCAGGAATATGAAAAGAAATCAGTGAATGAACAGCAAAGTACAGCAAAGCAATATCCGAATATCATAACAGTTGTCAATGAAACATTCGCAGATATTAAGGTGCTGGGAGATTTTAAGACGAACGAAGATTATATGCCCTATTTCCATAGTTTGAAGAAGAATTGTGTGACAGGATATACGTATGCATCGATTGTAGGTGGTCAGACAGCGAATACAGAATTTGAATTGTTGACAGGAAATACTCTTGGATTTTTATCAGCTGGAACGACAGCATTTCAGCTTTATATTCATGGGCAGATGCCTTCACTAGTTAGTAATCTAAAGGCAGAAGGATATTCTGGAAATAAAGCGATGCATCCGTTCAATCCGTATAATTATAATCGACCAGCTGTATATAAAGATTTTGGATTTACGGATTTTATTGATAAATTTGACTTTCCTAAGAATGTAAAAAGGGTTAGAGAGTATATTTCTGATGAGGCAAATGTAGATCGCATTATTTCTGAATATGAAAAGAATCGTAAGAAGACAGATCAGCCATTTTATATGTATAATATGACGATCCAGAATCACAGTCCTTATGATAAGGATGCAGCCAACTTTAAACAGCCGATCAAGATTGAAAGCAGCAAATATGATGCTGAGGCCAACAGATATCTAAATCTGATCAAATATTCAGATGACAGTTTAAAACAGCTGACAAGTTATTTTGAAAAATGTAAAGAGCCAACGATCATTTTATTTTTAGGAGATCATCAGCCAAGATTGACAGATGAATTTATGAATAAGATCACAAACGGTCAATATCAGACTTGGAGCGGCGAACAGATGATGAAGCGTTATCAGGTACCATTCGTGATCTGGGCCAATTATGACATTAAAGAACAGCATATAGAGAAGACAAGCATGAACTATATCCAAAGTATCCTGACCCAGACAGCTGGAGTAAAGATGACAGGATATCAGAGATTTTTAAATGAGGTTCGAAAAGAAGTTCCAACGATCACATCGCAGGGATATTGGGGAAAGAATGGAAAATTTTATCAGATTAATGATAAAGGATCACCATATTATGGTATAATACAGAAGTATCGTATGATTCAGTACAATATGATGTTTGATAAGAAGAATCGCAGAGATTCATTCTTTGAAGTAAGTAAATAGGAGTGCACGTATGAAGCAACTGATTAAGAATATTACGATTCAGATATATAAAGTATTAACATATCTGATTCCAGTAAATAAAAAGATGATTATATTTCAGAGCAGCAATGGACGTAACTATACAGGAAATCCAAGATACATCTATGAAGAGATGGTAAGAGAAGGCCTTGATCAAGAATATGAATGTATCTGGTTTTTCTTTGATACAAGTATAGAAGTTCCAGGTAAATGCAAGAAGATACGGAATAATTATTTCCCATATTTTTGGTATTTAATGAGAGCAGGAATCTGGGTATTTGATAGTCGTCAGCCATTATATGTGCGTAAGAAGAAGCATATTACATACATTCAGACATGGCACGGAACACCTCTTAAGAAGCTTGCGCTTGATATGGACCGAATGGATATGGGTGGAAGTACGGATATTGAGAATTATCATGAACAGTTTAGAGTAACATGTAAGGATTGGGATTATCTAGTATCACAGAATAAGTTTTCTACAGATATTTTCAGATCATGTTTTGCATTTAAAGATCGTCCGATTTTACAGATTGGATATCCAAGGAATGATATTTTGATCAATGATAATTCTCCTGCTAAGATCAGAGAATACAAAGAAAAACTTGGACTTCCATTGGATAAGAAGATTATATTATATGCTCCAACTTGGAGAGATAATGAATATAGCGAGAAAGGAAAGTACAAATTTGCTTCAAAACTAGATTTTGATAAAGCAAAGGAGGCATTATCAGATGAATATATATTCATTGTAAAATATCATTATCTTGTATCAGATAAGATTGATTGGACACCATATAAAGGATTCGTTTATACATTCGACGAGACAAAAGATATTGCATGGTTATACCTTGTGTCAGATATGTTGATCACGGACTATTCTTCTGTAATGTTTGATTATAGTATTCTTAACAGGCCGATGTTATTCTTTGCATATGATCTGGAAGACTACAAGGAGAATCTGAGAGGATTTTATTTTGACTTTGTCAATGATATTCCAGGGCCGATTTCAAGAGATACAGATCAGTTGATCAAGGATATTAAAGAATATAATGAAGATAGTTGGAAAGAAAAATATAAAAATTATCATGATAAATTCAATGGCATAGATGATGGACATGCTTCACAGAAGGTCATTGATGTGATAAAGAAGGTAAGCAGATAGAGATCTGCCGAACAATAACACAGTCAGGAGGTTTGAAAACAATTATGGTAACGATTCTGTTAGCGACATCGAATGGAGAGGATTATTTAAAAGCGCAGTTAGAATCAATTGCAGCTCAGACCTATGAAAACTGGCAGCTGGTCGTAGGGGATGATGGATCAACAGACAATACGATCAGCATTCTGGAAGAATTTAGCACGCAGCATCCAGAACAGGTAACGATCATTCAAAATGATCCACCAAAAGGAAGTGCAAAGGACAATTTTATTTCATTGATCCAGAATTCCTATGGACCATATTTTATGTTTTGTGATCAGGACGATGTATGGAAACCAGATAAGATTTATCTGACATTGCAGAAGATGGAAGCGTTGGAAGCCAGATATGGGGATAAGACTCCAATATTGGTGCATTCTGATCTGTCGGTTGTAGACAGCAATCTTGAAATGATCGCAGAATCCTTTTTCCAATATGCAAACATTCCGAAGAGGATCGTATTGAACCAGTTGATGGTACAAAATTCAGTGACAGGATGTACGATGATGATCAATCGTTGTCTGCAGCAGTATTTTTTACGACTTTTACCAATGTCAAAGATCATTATGCATGACTATTGGGCAGCACTGATCGCAAAAGTATTTGGTAAGATCGGATTTGTCAATGAATCTACAATGTATTACAGACAACATGGAAACAACTCTGTAGGGGCTAAGAATGCGAAGAATCCTGTTTTTTTGTATCATCGTCTGAAGGAAGGTAAGAATAGTTACAGACGTATGATGATCGAATCTATGGAACAGATTCAGGGCTTTGTAGAAACCTATGGCGAAGAAATTGACAATCTGGATGTGTACGAACTACTTGAATGTTATGGAGAATTGTATTATAAAGGAAAGATCAAACGATTGAATTTTTATAAAAATCATCACGTATTAAAGGAAGGAAATATCCGAAAGCTGATGCAGTGGCTTTGGGGATAGGAATATTTATGAAAAAAGCATTAGGACTTGCAGGAAAATATGTGATCATGTTTTTGTCGTGTTTATTTCCAAGAAGCAGAAAGATATATATCTTTGGAGCATGGCTTGGAGAACAGTTTGCAGACAATCCCAAATATCTGTTTTTAGAAGCACAAGAGCATAAAGAGATCCGTCCGATATGGATCACGAAGAATGAATCAGTCTGCAGAAAAGTCAGGGAGCTTGGATATGAAGCTTATATGTTTGACAGTTTCAAAGGGATTTTAATGCAGCTTCGGGCCAAATATGTGGTAGTCTGCAATGGGATCAGTGATGTGAATCATACATTTATGGGACGAGCAGTATTCTTAAATCTTTGGCATGGGGTTCCATTAAAGAAAGTTGGCTATGATGATGATAAGGTCAAGAATTGGGATAGCAAGGGTCAGAAAATCCGAAGAATGATTCAGGAAATCCCATTAGGAAAAGAGTATGTAGTAGCAACAAGTGATTTTTATGCACCGATCTATGAAAGTGCATTTCGAAGATCAAAGAGTCATATCATAACATTGGGACAGCCAAGGAATGATATATTCTATGATCAAAGTGGAAAATTTCATGCTTCTCATCAGTTGTCAAAAGCGGCAAAAGGAAAGAAAGTCATCTTATATACGCCGACACACAGGAAAGAAGGTAAAGTGGCATTTCCTTTGGAAGAACATTTTGATTTTAAAGTGCTCAATGATTGGTGTATCCAAAATGATATTTTGTTCGTGATCCGGCGCCATTTTTATCATAAAGATGAGAAAGTAGATTTCTCCATGTATTCTAATATAACAGATATCACAGAGAGATCCATGGATATTCAGGAATTATTAATGGATACGGATATTCTGGTTACAGATTATTCAAGCACATATATAGATTATCTATTACTGGATCGGCCGGTAGTCTTTTATAATTTTGATTATCAGGATTATCTGGAGCATGATCGTGGTATGTATTGCGATTATGAGAAGGCGGCTCCGGGATATAAGGCAGAGACATTTGAAGCCTTGATGGAAGAATTCGAACGTCTGGTACAAGGCGAAGATCATTTTAAAGAGGTTAGAAGGCAGGCAAGGGATTTCTTTTACTGCAAAGAAGGCCAGGGAATGGTTGGAGAAACATTGTTAGGAATTTTGAAGAATATAAAATAAAAAGAAGCTTTTGATCTATGAGTGAATCCATAGATCGAGAGCTTCTTTTTTGCATTTTGAGTTGATATTCAGGATTAATATCCAGCACGATAAATGATCTTCTGATTGATACGGCTAAGCTCATCACTGACTTGATAATCCGATGTACCAAAGAGGTATTTATGTGCGCGGATCGCATTCTCTTTCAATGTTGTAGGGAATCCATAATAAGTACCATAATAACGGAGCTCTTTCTGGTCCCAAGGGAATCCCTGCTGATCTTTGATGTCATACTTGAAAACAGATAAGAACATATCAAACAATTCATCCTGACTCATATTTGTCTTTACCTGAGGAAGTATCTCATCCATAACAGACATCATCTTCAAAGGATTTTTCTTGGCTTTGTCAAAAATCTTCTGAAGGACTTCTCGTTGTCTTCCGGCTCTGGCAAGGTCACCGCCAGCGGTATAACGGATTCTGGAATAAGCAACGGCTTGATTTCCATCCAGAGTATAAGTACCGGCAGAAGAAAGTTTTGGAGAATGTCCACCGTTGATACGATTCATGTCACCGATATAAGCATTTAAATTCTTTAAGATGCTTTTATCGACTTTTACTTCGATTCCGCCAACAGCATCAACGATATCAGCAAGAATCTTAAAGTTTACAGTTGCGTATTTTTCAATATTCAGATCAAGATTACGATTGATCGTGCTGATCGCAAGCTCTGGACCACCCCAAGAATAAGCGGCGTTGATCTTACTGTATTTTCCATTAATACTTACATATGTATCACGATAGATCGATAACAGTTTGACATCTTTGGTTGAATTGTTGATGCTGACAACTATGATAGAATCAGAACGGTTTCCACGATCTGACATACTTCCAGTCTGAGAATCAATTCCGAAAAAAGCATAGTTGGTATAGTCAGTCATATTGCTGTCTTTGTTTACAGTGACAAGCTGGCTGTGGTCAAGACTTTTTGTTGATATTTTCCCAAGTTTTTTGTGAACTGTGGAAAGCGTAAGTCCGACTAATACAGCGATCACAAGAATGAGAATGATCAAGATCCGAAGTGGAGATCTTCTTCTTCGTTTTCGCTTTGTGTGTTTGGCATGTTTTGTATGCTGTGCTGTCATAATGTATCCCTCCAGATTTCCTTAAATAGTTAAGTTTGTACAGAAAAAAGGATGAAAAACTCCATCCTTTTCTTGCTGTTTAATATGCATTTTTATTGACAAATCCCTTAAAGAATGTAAGAAATAATATCTTGATATCAAGTCCCAAAGACCAATTCTCAATATAATACAGGTCATGCTCGATTCTGCTTCGGATGGAAGTATCACCACGGAATCCATTGACCTGAGCCCATCCAGTAATACCTGGACGAACTTGATGCTTGATCATATAACGAGGAATCTCTTCTTTAAATTTCTCGACAAACAAAGGTCGTTCTGGACGTGGCCCGATCAGACTCATATCGCCTTTTAATACATTCCAGAATTGAGGAAGTTCATCAAGGCTTGTCTTACGGATTACACGTCCAACAGGTGTAACACGGACATCGTTCTTGGTTGTCCATTCTTTGGCCTCTTTCTTAGGGTCCTGTACACCCATGGAACGGAATTTGTACATCTTAAAAGGTTTATTCCCAAGACCGATACGTTCTTGGGCAAAAATGATCGGTCCAGGAGAACTCTTCTTCACAAGGATCGCAACGATAAGCATGATCGGTGAGAATAAGATCAGCGCAATGATAGAACCGATAATATCGATCAGACGTTTGATCAGTTTATTCATCGTATTTGTTAATGGTACGTTACGGATATTGATAACTGGGAGTCCGTCCAGATCTTCAGTGTATGGGTTGGTGGAAATAAAGTTATAGTAATCTGGAACAAACTTTGTATGCACACCAGACTTCTCACAGATCGCAACGATCTGTTCCAGTTTATGGTATTCATTCAGATTCAGAGTGATTGCAACTTCATCAAGAGATGTCTTCTCAAGATAAGCGGCAAGATCTGAAAGTGTACCGATCTTCTTGATTCCACGATATTCAAAATTATCACTGACAAGATCATCAAAGATCCCATGAACCTTTAAACCCCATTGAGGATTTGATTTGATGCGGTCGATATATGCAGCTGCTGAAGTACTGAAACCGATAAATACCGTATGTTTGATATTGCGTCCTTTCTTACGATTCGTTTTCAAAATCCTGCGTATGATATATCTGGATAAAAGACCAAAAATAAAGTTAAATAAATAAAATAACAGATATAAAGAACGAGGAAAGTTCTGAATCTGCCATACAGTGATCACAAATGCAGAAAGTCCAAGTCCGATCAGATTCGCTTTGACCAGATTCACAAGTTCCTTGGAACCTCGCTGGTAACGCTTTGGTGTATAAAGACCAAAGAACGAATACAATAACAATAACAGGATCAAAGAGCTGATCAGCGGTTTCTGATATTGATAAAACTCTGGATAATAGCGGTTGAGATCGAAAATCTCCTGATTCAGCCAGAATCCAAAGATTGTGCATTTAAATCTTATATACCATGCTGCAAATCCTGCAAAATAAATGCAGACAGCATCCATCACGACATGCAGTCTGTTTAAGTAAGTTTGGTTTTGTTTGATCATATGATAAATACTCCTTTTTCACTTCTTTCTATTATAAGGGATAAAAAGAGATCATACAATGACAAATGACTTAACTTTTTCTTATTTTTGTATTTTGTACTTATTGACACTCTCATCATTTTCACGAAAAATGAGAAAAAAGAGGAAATCATTTTTTAGTAACATATTAATCACAGTTTTTACACATTTATAAGATATATTTATCTCATAAAAGATAAAGGTCGAAACAAAAGATCAGGATTGAAAGGAGAATTAATCATGAGTGAATATAATACAAATCAGGATGGACAGTGGAAGACTTCCGATCAGTGGAGAGCGGAGGAAGCGAACGACCATTCCAATCCTAAGAAAAACAAAAATGGCGGCAGAGGAAAATATGTTGCAAAATTAGCAGCATCTGCAGTAGCTTTTGGATTGATCGCAGGGCTTGTGATGCAGGGAGTCACATATGGATTTAGCAGAGCAGGCATTGGAAATGGTGCAACACAGCTTGCAACAACGAAGACAACAAGCAGCAGTTCAAGTACCAGCAGTAATGACCTCTCAGGTGTATCAAAAAATGTTATGCCATCGATCGTATCGATCACAGGAAAGTTCGAAACAACAAGCCAGAGTTGGTTTGGACAGACACAAAGCAGTGAATCCGAAGGTGTTGGTTCAGGTATCATCATTGGCAAGAAAGATGGTAAGATTTTGATCGTTACAAATAACCATGTCGTAGCAGATGCCAAATCTTTATCCGTAGGATTTGTGGATGGAAAGAGGGCAAGTGCAACCATTCGTGGTACTGACAGCGATGCGGACTTAGCGGTTGTAGAAGTAGATACAAAGAACATGAAATCTTCTACCTTAAAGAAGATTGCAGTGATCACATTAGGAGATTCCTCAAAATTACAGACAGGAGAAAGAGCGATCGCAATTGGTAATGCATTAGGATATGGACAGTCTGTCACAGGTGGTTATATCAGTGCATTAAATCGTCAGGTACAGTTGACAGACAAGACAATGACACTGATCCAGACAGATGCAGCGATCAACCCTGGAAATAGTGGTGGTGCTTTATTAAATAGCAAAGGTGAATTAATTGGTATTAATACAGTTAAATATTCTTCAGAAGATGTAGAAGGAATGGGATATGCGATTCCGATCAATACAGCAAAACCGATCATCAATAAACTGATCAAGAATGAGGCAACAAGTGAGAGTGAACAGGCATATTTAGGTGTATCAGGTCAGACGATCGACAGTTCTATGGCAAGCCAGTTTGATATGCCATCTGGTGTTTATGTACAGCAGGTGATCAAGAGTTCCCCAGCCCAGAAAGCAGGCATCAGTGCAGGAGATGTGATAGTATCCTTTAATGGAAGCAATGTTTCTACAATGGATGGATTAAAAGAAAAGATTTCAAACCTGAAAGCAGGCAAGAAAGTTAAAGTTGTTGTAAAACGTCAGAATCAGATGGGTACTTATGAGAAGAAGACACTGACAGTTACTCTTGGAAAGAAATCAGATGCACCAAGCACAAGCAGTAACAGCAGCAATAGCAATAGTAATAACAGCAATAGTTACAACAATAATTATAATAATGAAAGTTCTAACAGCCAGTATTATAGTTTTGGACAGTAAAACCGGTTGAAAAAAGAACCAAAGAAAGATACAATAAAATGGAACCCTGTGAGTAGGCAGGGTTCCATTTTTTAGTCAGGAGAATATGCCTATGGTTATGATCGAAATTGAAAATATTAAGAAGTTTATGGCAGGTTTTTTAGGAGGAAATCTTTTTGATGATTTCTTGATGAGCGAAGGAAAACTGTCCATGAACATTTCGTATGAATTTGATGGAAAGATCTTAAAAGAATTTTATGATACAGAAGAATGGAAAGAGATGAAACAATATCCATATGTAACGTGGGAAGAAGAGAAAGAAAAAATATTTTCTCTCGTAAAAGGGAAGAAGACACCGCTGTCTTTTCAATTTGTGATGATGTTAAAACCAGATCTTTCTCCAGAGTTTCTTGCCAAATATAATCTTGCAGTCCGAGAAGATGAAATAGCAGGATTATTTATCAACATTTTATACGACCGACAGGGATTAAAGTGTACATCAGGAGTGTCCAGAAAGACATTTGTACTGGATAAGACTTTGGAAGAAGCATGGGATCAGGAAGTGAAAGAAAGATTTTTAACAAAGTACCTGTAAAATTTTTCACAAACTTCGGGAACTTAAAAGAAACTTTGTTTGCATGTTTCTTTTTGCGTAGATATATGTTAGAATAAGTAGTAATGAATACCAGATAAGAAAGTTGTAAAAAGGAGATACGAATATGAGTTTTCATATTGTTTGTGACAGCTGTACGGATTTGACAGAAGAAGATTTAAAAAAAGGATGTTATACTTTAGTACCCCTGACATTATTAGTGGATGGAGAAGAAATCATAGATGATGAAACATTTGATCAGGCAGATTTCTTAGCAAAGGTTGCAGCAAGTAAAGAGGCTGTGAAGTCAGCATGCCCTGCACCAGAGAGTTATATGGAAGCATATTCCAAGGCAGATGATATATATGTGGTAACATTATCTGCAGAATTAAGTGGATCATACAACAGTGCAGTTTTAGGAAAGAATCTATATGAAGAAGAGAACGGAACAAAGAATATTCATGTAGTGAATTCCAGAGGAGCCGCTACGACTCAGGTTCTGATCGCACGTAAGCTCAACGAATATGCAAGTCAGGGAATGCCATTTGAAGAAGTGGTTGATAAGATTGAAGAGTATACAACAAGTCTTAGAACATATTTTGTTTTGGAGACACTAGAAGTACTAAGAAAGAACGGAAGATTATCAAGACTATCTGCAACGATCGCCGGTGCATTAAATATCAAACCAGTCATGATCGGTACAAGAGACGGCGTGATCCAGAAAGCAGCCCAGGCAAGAGGAATGAAGAAAGCACTCGCGAAGATGGTAGAACACATGGGAAGCGAAGGAAGAGATCTCACAAGAAGACAATTCGTCATTTCACACTGCAATTGCTACGAGAGAGCTGTTTATGTGAAAGAATTGATCAAGAAGCACTTACACGCAGAAGACGTTGATATTGTAGATACTAAAGGAGTCAGCAGTTTGTACGCATGCGATGGAGGAATCATTGTATCATATTAGATTCTGATTTTGTGAATAGGCGTGCATATAAGTGATAGAAATAAACATCCACTTAAATTTTCCAAGTTTGTAATTGTCCACACGATAGACTTCTGATATATGATAAAAAATAAATAAACGATCGGGAGAGCAGCATTAGAATTTTGCCATGTTTTTTACGGATTCGCAGCCGGATTGGTGCGTTGTTTGAGCCTCAAAGAGTACTGATTTAAATACCTTTGAAGGCGAGTTCGCAAGGAAATCCGGCGGATCAGCGATCTGTAAAAAACGTGAGTAAAATTCTCTAGCTGCTCTCCCGATCGTTTATTTATTTTTTATCATATATTCAAAATCTATAGTTGGCCAACTGCAACTTAAAATTGTTACAAAATTAACGTGATTATACACAAAAATGAACCGGATTGTTACGAAATTAACGTACAAATTGCACAAAAAAAACACTTGAATTTGTCGAAAAATGTGCGTATAATGAGAGTCAATATACTGATATAGAGGAATTAAGGAGGATGAGTCATGAGTCGTTTGGAATTAAGGTCTCCGAACCAGGCACAGCTGGTTGTGGAAGGTCTTTATAAGGATTTGGAACGAAGAATCGAGTCAAGCCCGCCAGGGTTATGTCCGGTTGATATGTCCAGAGCATTTTTGGAGATCTGTCATGCACAGAGCTGTGGAAAGTGTGTTCCATGTCGTGTAGGACTTGGACAGTTAAAGAATCTGATCACTGATGTTTTAGATGGCAAAGCAACGATCCGAACTTTAACAGAGATACATGAAACAGCAAAATCCATTATGGAATCTGCAGATTGTGCGATTGGCTATGAGGCAGCTAATATGGTATACAAAGGAGTCATTGGATTTAAAGATGATTATGTAGAACATATCATGTATCATCGATGCTTAAGTACGTTAAAGCAGCCAGTGCCATGTGTATCCAGATGTCCTGCGAGAGTGGATATTCCGGGATATATTGCGTTGGTACGTGAAGGAAGATATGAGGATGCGATCCGTCTGATCAGAAAAGATAATCCATTTCCAACAACATGTGGATTTATCTGCGAGCATCCATGTGAAGCATTATGCCGTAGAAATATGATCGATGATGCGGTGAATATCCGTGGATTAAAACGTATGGCAGCAGATGCAGCAGGATACGTTGCACCGCCAGAATGTGCAGAATCTACAGGGAAGAATATTGCCGTTGTAGGTGGTGGACCAGGTGGATTAAGTGCAGCATATTTCTTACAGTTGATGGGGCATCAGGTAACCGTATATGAGATGCTTCCAAAACTTGGAGGAATGTTACGTTATGGAATTCCAAACTACAGGCTGCCAAAAGAACGCTTAGATGATGATATTCAGGCAATCTTAGACACAGGAGTCAAAGTAGATTGTGGAAAAGCTATCGGCAAAGATTATTCCATTGTGGATTTAAAAGAAAAATACGATGCTGTACTGATCACGATTGGTGCAAGCACAGATAAGAAGTTAGGATTAGAAGGCGAAGATGCCAAAGGCGTTATTTCAGCGGTACAGTTCTTAAGAAATGTCGGACATGGAACACAGGAAAGCCTGGAAGGAAAAGAAGTTGCCGTGATCGGTGGTGGAAATGTTTCCATGGATGCAGTTCGTACATCTGTAAGATTAGGTGCGAAGAAAGTCAGCATCGTATATCGAAGAAGAGTTGCCGATATGACAGCACTTCCAGATGAGATTTCAGGAGCAGAAGCAGAAGGTGTTGAGATCAAGACATTGATGGCACCTTCAAGAATCGAGAAAGACGAAGAAGGTAATGTCAAAGGTATATGGGTAACACCACAGATGATCAGTAATATCAAAGGTGGAAGAGCATCTGTAAAGCCAACAGGGGAAGATGACGTATTTATCCCATGTCAGACACTGATCGTAGCGATTGGTCAGGATATCGAATATCAGCACTTCGAAGAAGCAGGAGTTCCCGTACAGAGAGGAAAGATCAACGTAGAGAAATTTGGTGGATTCGAAGAGATGCCAGGAGTATTTGCAGGTGGAGACTGTGCGACAGGTCCATCCACAGTTATTTCAGCGATCGCAGCAGGTAAAGTTATCGCAGCCAATATCGATGAATATCTGGGATATCATCATGAAATTACAGCAGATGTTGAGATTCCAGAACCTAAGTTAGAAGATAAACCAGCATGTGGAAGAGTTAATCTTACAGAGAGAGAAGCTGGAGAGAGAGTTAAAGACTTTGAAGGAGTCGAAAACTGTATGACAGAGAAAGAAGCATGCCAGGAGGCAGGAAGATGTCTTCGCTGTGACCACTTTGGTTATGGTATTTTCAAAGGAGGTAGGGATACAAAATGGTAAATATTACAATAGATAACCACACGATCGCTGTACCTTCTGGAACAACGATCATGGAAGCAGCAGCCTCCATTCATATACCGATTCCAAAGCTTTGTTATTTAAAAGATATCAATGAGATTGGAGCGTGCAGAGTCTGCGTTGTAGAAATTGAAGGACAGGATCATCTGGTAACATCCTGTAATAACGTGGTAGAAGAAGGAATGACGATCTATACCAACAGTCCGAAAGTACGCAGAAACCGAAAACATACGGTAGAGATGATCCTTTCCCAGCACGATGCACAATGTGCAACTTGTGTAAGAAGCGGAAATTGTACACTTCAGATGGTTGCTAATGATCTGAATATTGTAGACAGCCCTTATAAGAAGGAAATCTGTATCGAAGAATGGGATACAAGATATCCATTGGTACGTGATGCAAGCAAATGTGTCAAATGTATGCGTTGTATACAAGTATGCGACAAGATTCAGGGAATGCATATCTGGGATGTATCTGGAACTGGAGCAAGAACAACAGTTGGAGTTTCAGAAAACAGAGATATCAAAACAGCAGATTGTGCATTATGTGGACAGTGTATCACACATTGTCCAACAGGAGCATTACATGAACGAGATGATACAGACAAATTATATCGCGCATTAGAAGATAAAGATACGATCGTGGTAGCACAGATCGCACCAGCAGTTCGTGCTGCATGGGGAGAAAGTCTTGGATTATCAAGAGAAGAAGCAACGGTAGAGAAGATCGTAGATGCACTTCGAAGGATTGGTGTAGATTATGTATTTGATACAACATTTTCAGCAGATCTTACGATCATGGAAGAAGGAACGGAATTTGTCGAGAGATTTACAAATGGAGATCTTGATATGTATCCAATGTTTACATCCTGTTGTCCAGGATGGGTACGTTTCATCAAATCTCAGTATCCACAGATGGTAAACAGATTATCTTCTGCCAAATCTCCACAGGAGATGTTTGGGGCAGTGATGAAGACTGCATTTGCAAAGAAGATGAACATCGACCCAGACCGCATTTTTGCATTATCCATTATGCCATGTGTTGCGAAGAAGGATGAAAGAGAGAAACCATTATTCCATGGTGAGTTTGCAGGACATGGAGTTGACTGTGTGTTAACAACAAGAGAATTGGACCGTCTGATCCGTGCTGACCATATTGATCCAAAGACATTAAAAGATGCAGCCTTTGATACTCCGTTTACTGAGGGAACCGGAGCAGGAGTAATCTTTGGGGCAACTGGCGGAGTTATGGAAGCGGCACTGCGTTCTGCGTATTACCTGATCACAGGAAAGAATCCAGAAGTAGATGCATTTAAACAGATTCGTGGAGTGAACAAAAATGGATGGACAGAAGCCCAATTTGAGATTGCTGGCAATACGATAGATATCGCAGTTGTGAGTGGACTTCAGAATACAAGGAATCTGATGGAAGCGATCCAGAAGAGAGAAGTACACTATCATTTTGTAGAAGTCATGGCCTGTCCAGGCGGATGTGTAGGTGGAGGCGGACAGCCGATCCATGAAGGAAAAGAACTGGCATCTGACCGTGGATCCAACCTGTACTTCCTGGATAAGACAGCCCATTTGAGATTTTCACACGAGAATCCAGATATCAAACATCTGTATGATGAATACTTTGGATCACCGGGAAGTCATAAAGCACATCAGTTACTGCATGTGCAAAAATAGCTGTTAATACCTTTTAATAAAGAAAATCCAGATATTTAGAAGATACAAATTCTAAATGTCTGGATTTTCTCTCTTTTTAACATAATTACCATCTTGGATTGTCAAGTACAGTTACTTCGCCATTGATCTCACAAACAATATGGCGGTATCCTTTGGTTTCGATTGTTCCATAATCATGTCCTGCATCTGCATCAAATACATAAAAAGCAGTCAGGACTTCATCTCCAGTATTAATGGTGCGGTGAGCATATCCGCGGGGAACATACAATGCTTTTCCTTTCTCCATCCGTTCAACCCGCCAATCACCGTCAAGGTTTTCAAGCATCATATACCCTTCGCCTTTTAATGTATAATAAACTTCGGCAGTGTCTACGATCTGATGAAAATGTCCTTTCGTCATATAATATTCATTTCCAATCTTCCCAGGATGGATCATCGTTGTGCCGAATGCAAGATCACCGGCACGCTCTGGGCATCCAAGTTCATAAAACTCATAGACCAAAGGGTCTTCGTGTTTAAGAATTTCTTCAACAGCTTCTTGATCCTGATACATATTTTTCATCTGAGAAAGACAACGCTTTGTAGTATCTGCGTGCTTGGAAAGTCCGTTATTTAGATCAAAATCCAAAGTAAAAGCCTGATCCCAGTTAAACTGATTCATAAAATACCTCCTGCCCTAAATCTCAAGTGTGGAAACGCCTTGTTCTTTCATCATAGCTTCGAATTCCTTGATGATCGAGATACCAGCACTTGTTCCGATACGTTGGGCACCACACTCTATCATTTTCATAAATGTCTTGGCATCACGGATTCCACCAGCAGCTTTTACCTTTACCGCATCTCCAACATGCTCTTTCATTAATTTCACATCATCAAAAGTAGCACCGCCAGTACCGAATCCAGTGGATGTTTTGATAAAATCAGGTTTCACCTCTTTGGCGATTTCACAAAGCTTAATCTTCTCCTCATCATTAAGATAACAGTTTTCAAAAATGACTTTACAAGTAACATCTTTTTCATGGCAGGCAGCAACGATCTGTGACATCTCATCCTTGATATAATCCCAGTTAGAAGCCTTGATCTCTGTCTGATTTACAACATAATCAATCTCATTTGCACCATTTGCAATGGCATCTTTTGTATCAAAGACTTTAGAAGCGATCGTTGTCTGACCTAATGGGAAAGAGATAGCAGCTCCTGTATGAATATCCGTTCCTTCCAGTAACTTTGCACATAATCCAGACTGCACCTGATTGATCGCTACCATGGCAAAATGATGTTCTTTCGCCTCATTACATAAGACCTCCATGTCTTTAGGAGAAGCATCCGTATGTAAATTTGTGTGATCGATCATTCTTGCAAGATCATCTAATGTATATGATTTCATAAAAACCTCCTGTTTTTGCTGATATGTTTGTTTCATGTTAATTATAATATAACATTATGTAATCATTATGTCAATATTATGTAAATGAAATAAAAGAAAATAAATTGACATAAAATAAAAAATCCGATAAAGTGAAAGAAAAAAGAAAGAGAGTATAAAATGGGAGCATTTTATTTAGATATAAAAAAAGATTTATTAGATAAGATCTTAAGTGGAGTTTACCAGCAAGGAAGCATCATACCAAATGAATACGAATTAGCTGAGATCTACAACGTCAGCCGGCCGACGATCCGTAAGGCGGTACAGATTTTAGTGGATGAGGGATATTTAGAAAAACGTAAAAAACGAGGGACGATCGTATGTGATCCAACGATCCGGCAGGAATTTGCACAGGTGATTCAGACATTTAATAAAGAAGTAAAAGAAAAAGGACTGACTCCATCGACAAAAGTTCTGACATTTAAACAAGAAAGGGCAGAAGAAGAAGTCCGCCAGAAATTGAATCTCAAAGAAACAGAAAAAGTTTATAAACTGGTCAGATTGAGATACGTTGATGATCAGCCTAATGTTCTGGTTACAACGTATGTGCCATGCAGACTGTTTGAACATTTGTCAGAAGTTGATTTTGAAAAGGAGAGTTTATATCAGACATTTCATAAGGAAGGAAGAGATATCACATCCATACAGAGAAAGTTGGATGTGATCCTTGCAGATGAAACATGTGCGGATCTGTTAGATGTCAAAAATGGAGATCCTTTATTTTATTTTCATTCTACAGGATATGATGAAAGTCATACAGCGATTGAATATTCGATTGCGAAATATCGGGGAGATCGGAATAGCTTTGTTTTTCAACTTTCAAATAATGTGTATTATTCTTAATACATTTATTTACAAATATCAGTTTTTTCTGTATAATAAAGCACAATAAGCTGAAAACAGTGAATAAAACAATAAACAGCAACGCAGGAGGAATGACCATGAGCAAAATTCAGATGACCACTCCATTAGTAGAGATGGACGGAGATGAGATGACAAGAATTCTTTGGAAGATGATCAAAGATGAATTGTTATTACCATTTATTGATTTAAAAACAGAATATTATGACCTTGGGTTAGAACACAGAAATGAGACAAACGATCAGGTTACATTTGATTCCGCAGAAGCAACAAAGAAATATGGAGTTGCAGTCAAATGTGCAACGATCACTCCAAATGCAGCGCGTATGGATGAATATGATTTAAAAGAGATGTGGAAGAGTCCAAATGGAACAATCCGTGCGATTTTAGATGGAACAGTATTCCGTGCACCGATCACAGTCAAAGGAATCGAACCAACCGTCAGCAAATGGAAGAAACCGATCACGATCGCAAGACATGCCTATGGTGATGTATACAAAGGTGTGGAGATCAAAGTTCCAGGAGCAGGAAAAGCAGAATTAGTATTCACAGGAGAAGACGGAACAGAGATCAGAGAAACAATTCATGATTTTGACGGACCAGGAGTGATCCAGGGAATGCATAACATTGATGCATCTATTGCAAGTTTTGCAAGAAGCTGCTTTACATATGCATTAGACACAAAACAGGATCTGTGGTTTGCAACAAAAGACACGATCTCTAAGAAATACGATCACACATTCAAAGATATCTTCCAGGAAATCTTTGATGCAGAATACAAAGAGAAATTTGATGCAGCAGGAATCGAATATTTCTACACACTGATCGATGATGCAGTAGCCCGCGTTATGAAATCAGAAGGTGGATTTATCTGGGCATGTAAGAACTATGACGGAGATGTTATGAGTGATATGATCTCATCTGCATTCGGATCATTAGCAATGATGACATCTGTATTAGTATCACCACACGGATACTATGAATACGAAGCAGCTCATGGCACAGTACAGCGTCATTATTACAAACATCTGAAAGGTGAAGAGACATCTACAAACTCTGTAGCAACAATCTTCGCATGGACAGGAGCGTTAAGAAAACGTGGAGAATTAGATGGCAATAAAGAATTAATGGCATTTGCTGATAAACTTGAAAAAGCTACATTAGACACGATTGAGAGTGGTACAATGACAAAAGACTTGGCACTTATTACAACTCTTGAGAATGTGAATGCTGTGAATAGTGAAGAGTTTATTAAGGCTATTGCTACTCGTTTGTAAAATTTTGTGAGTTGGCCAACTGGAGTCTTTCAGTATATGAGAAAAAATAAATAATCATCTGGAAAAGCAGCTAGAGAATTTTGCTCACGTTTTTTGCAGATCGCTGATCCGCCGGCTTTC
>ERZ791834.59-NODE-59-length-95639-cov-6.55477_pt1 | contig 95639 bp, 91 predicted proteins | sample MGYA00510293_ERZ791834 | MGnify/ENA primary metagenome ERZ791834 (study PRJEB30046, sample SAMN00715253) | human gut metagenome | study: EMG produced TPA metagenomics assembly of the A metagenome-wide association study of gut microbiota in type 2...
TAGAAAGCAGATGCATATTTTACTGCATAGGACATGATCGGTGCTTCCTTGTGTCCTGCTTTGTCCAGACATTCACGGATCGCACGCACACGTCCGTCCATCATATCAGAAGGTGCTACCATATCCGCACCTGCCTCAACATGAGAAAGAGCTGTCTTTGCAAGCAGTTCCAGAGTTGCATCGTTTTCTACTTCATGACCGCATAGAACACCGCAGTGTCCGTGGGAAGTGTACTCACACATGCATACGTCTGTAATATAGTAGAGATCCGGGAACTGTTTTTTTGCCTCACGGAGTGCTCTCTGTACGATTCCGTTTTCGTCGTAAGCGCCGCTTCCGACTTCATCCTTATGATCCGGAATACCGAACAGCATGATGTTGCTGACTCCGGCTTTCGTCAGACGTTCCAGTTCATACGGGAGACGGTCCACACTGTAGCGGAACTGTCCTTCCATAGACGGGATCTCCTCCTCGATCCCCTGTCCTTCTCTTACAAACAGAGGGTAGATGAGAGAAGATTTGTCAATTCTTGTTTCTCTTACCATTTTGCGCAGAGTCTCACTGCCACGCAGTCTTCTTGGTCTTTGAATCAGATCCATTATTATCACTCCTTATCTGTTTTTATCTGTTCAACAAGTGTCGTCAAATCGTCGATCGTAGCTTTGGATGCCATATATGTTTTCATTCCATAGCTGTCTGCTGCTGCTTTTGTCTGTTTGCCGATACATGCTGCTGTCACATTTGAATAATCAGAAAGTCCTGTGCTTTCTACAAAACCTTTGACGGTAGATGCGCTGGTAAATACCACGCAGTCGATACCGCCCCTCGTGATCTCTGCTGCTACATCGATCAGAGGATTTTTGTCATAGATGGTATCATAGGTCGGTACATCGTCCACCCTGGCACCGTGTTCTTCAAGGATCCTGACCAGATTTGCATTTCCCTTTGAGGCACGCGGGATCAGGATCTTTTCGCCGCCATGCAGGGTCTGTGCCAGTGCTTCTCCCAGGGAGTCTCCATCGTAAATTTCCGGGATCAGATCCGCCAGAATGCCTCTCTGCTCCAGAACTTTGGATGTTCCCTGTCCGATCGCTGCCACCTTCAATGAAGAAAGACAACGGATGTCTTTTTTCATGGAGAACATTTCTTCAAAGAAAATCTCTGCCCCTGTCGGACTAGTAAATACCAGCCACTGATACTCGCTGATCTCATCAAGTGCCTGATAAAGTGCGCTCTGGTCTTCCAGTGCCACGGTACGGATGGACGGAAGTTCCAGGACTTCTGCACCTTTTCTTCGAAGTTCATCTGCTGTGCGGGAGCTTCTGCCCTTCGGACGTGTCACAAGGACTTTCCAGTCTGCGAGCGGAAGTCTCTCATACCAGCCAAATTCCTCAGAAAGACGGCAGACTTTACCAACTACGATGATCGCCGGAGTCTCGATACCCTGACGCTCTACTTCTTCTTTGAGGGTTGCAACTGTGGCAACGACTCTTTTCTGGTCGGAAGTTGTTCCCTTCTGCAGTACGGCCGCCGGCATCTCCGGGTCCATTCCTGCATTCAGAAGTCCCTGACAGATATCATTCAGAGCAGCGATCCCCATCAGGAATACGAGTGTTCCCTTTGTGTTGACCAGTGCCTGAAAATCGATGTCATATTCCTTACCTGCTCTTCTATGTCCTGTGATGATATGGACGGAAGAGCAGAAATCTCTGTGCGTTACCGGAATGCCGTTATAAGCAGGCACAGCGATCGAAGAGGTCACGCCCGGGACCACTTCATACGGGATCCCATTGGCAGTCAGAAGTTCCAGCTCCTCTCCGCCTCTTCCGAACAGGAACGGATCTCCGCCTTTCAGTCTCACGACACGGTATCCCTTCTGCGCTTCCTCAAGGAGCACCTGATTGATCTGCTCCTGCGGCATGGTGTGCTTGTCTGCACGCTTTCCTACGTTGATGAGTCTTGCAGAAGAAGGTACTTTTGCAAGTACGCCCTGTCCCACCAGACTGTCATAGACGACAACCTCTGCCTGGGAGAGAACCTCCATTCCTTTGAGTGTAAAAAGACCGATATCTCCCGGTCCTGCCCCTACGAGCCATACCTTTCCCTGTTTCATTCTGCCTCACCTTTATCCGTCTTTGTTCTGTCGGATTCTTTCATTTGTTTTGCAAGCGCGATGCCAAGTACCTCTGCGTCCTCGCGCTTTCCGCGGATGCTGTCCTTGAACCAGTTTCCTGTTTCTTCATTATAATACAGTCCGCGAAGGAAAAGTTCCTCTCCCTCGACCACACCAAACGCCGCCACCGGAGAAGAACAGCCGCCGTCCAGAAAACGTACAAAAGCACGCTCTGCACTTCCTGCGCTCCATGCATCTGCATCACAGTAGCCGTCCAGAAATGCATAGTCAACATCGGTACGTCCCTGTACTGCCAGGATTCCCTGACCTGCTGCCGGGAGCATTTCTTCCTCTGTAAAATACCGACTGATTCTGGATTCCAGTCCAAGTCTCTTAAGTCCTGCCGCCGCAAGGATCAGGGCTGAATACTGTCCCTCATCCAGTTTGCGGAGTCTTGTCTGAAGGTTTCCCCTGACACTTGCGACCTCCATATCCGGATATAACTCCCGAAGCTGCAGGGTCCGGCGAAGGCTGGAACAGCCAAGCGGTTTGGATCTGTCAAGTTCTGTTACGCCCTCCGGCAGTACCAGCACATCCCTCGGATCTTCTCTTCTGGAAAAAGCCAGCAGAGGAAGTTCTGACGGCACTTCCATCGGCATGTCCTTCAGGCTGTGAACAGAAAGTTCTGACCTTCCTTCCAGAAGTGCGTGATCCAGTTCTTTTACAAAAAGTCCCTTGCCGCCTACTTTATCCAGGGTGCGGTCCAGGATCTTGTCACCCGTTGTCTTCATGGTCAGGATCTCTACTGTCAGATCTGGATTATGCTTGGTTATGTAGTCCCTCACCATCTCACTCTGCAGCACTGCAAGCTTGCTTTCCCTGCTGCCGATCGTGATCTTATTCTTCATTGTCTGATGCCTCCATTGCCTCCTGGATCGCCACACGGACTCTTCGGGCTTTCTTGTGGTTCAGCCCGCTCGCTGTGATTCCCACAACAACCTCGTCCTGCATGTAGATCCCCGGAAAATAAAAATCGCATTTGCTTTTGTCATCTGCGACATTGACGTAGATCCCCTGCTCCTTACAGACTCGATAGATCTCATCGTTTAGTTTCCAGTCGTTTGTCGCCGCGATCACCATAAATGCCATGGCAAAATCAGACCGTTTCACCGGACGGTTGATCAGATTTACGAATCCTGCCTTGCCAAGTTCATGAAGCTCCATCGTTGTCTTTGGAGCTACTGCGGTAATGTTCCTGGTAAACTGCAAAAGAGTCTTAATCCTCCTGGTCGCAATGTTCCCTCCGCCTACCACTACGATTTTCTTGTCAGACAGATCTACGAACATTGGAAAAAAACGTTTATTCTTCATATAATTTCTCCAATCCTGCCACGCACTCCAGGAAAGTGTCCTGTTCCAGACTGTCCCGGAGTCCGAAAATAAGTTTGTTGACCACTTTTCCTGCTGCAGTATCTACTGCTTTGAGAAGATTTGCACGGTCGGAGTCATCCATTGGTGTATTCTTGAGGATCTTGTGGATACGCAGGTTCAGATCCTGCACTGCATCCTCCCTGATCTCCTGGATCCTCGGGATCACATCCCTGCCATCCAGCCACTGGAAAAATTCATCCATCTGTGCCCTGACGATCTCGCCGGCTTTTGTGATGCTCTCCATGGATTCCGGAGAGATCCTCTCGGTGCGGAAACTGTCCATATCATATAAGGTAACGCCCTCTTCTCCTCCAAGTGCCGGTTCGATATCCCTCGGCACAGCAAGGTCAAGAAGAAGCAGTGGTTTCGTAAGCGTGATATCATCAAACAGTTCTCTGCGAAGTGTATAGTTCGGACTGGCTGTCGCACTGACTACTACATCACATTTCGGCAGAAAGTTCATTCGTTCACCATAATGGATCCTGCTGCATCCGATCGGAATGCTCACCATTCCGCTTCTGTACTGACGGACGGTTACGGTGACATTCGCTCCGGCATCACGGAGAGTCTGCGCTGCAACCTTACCCATCTCTCCGTTTCCGATAACCATGCAGATTTTGCCATGCATGTCATATCCCTGTTCCCGCAGACTGCTGACTGCCTGATGGATCACAGACGGATTTCCATGTGCAAGCGGAGCTTCTGTCTTGATCTTTTTGCCCGCGGTCACTGCCATGCGGAAAAGGACTTCCAGCACACTGTCCGTGGTAAAATGTTCTCTCGCAAGATTGAGTGCATCCTTGATCTGTGTAAGGATCTGATCTTCTCCAAGAATCTGTGATTTCAGACCTCCTGCCAGATAAAAAAGATGCTCAACCGCTTCTTTATCTTCTCTTGAAATAAAATATTCTTCATAAGAAGGATCCTGTATATTTCTGAGCTCGCAGAGACACTGGTATAAAGAAAGTTCCTGCTCATCCTCATGGCTCGCCCAGATTTCCAGGCGGTTACAGGTAGACAGGATGATGCATCCGTGGATGCCTGCTTTTTCTTTCAGTTTTTCCATTGCCTCTCCGGCATTTTTCTTCGTAAATGCAAACAGGGCACGGACGTCTACCGGTGCTCTGTCGTGATCTATCCCTATCATGGATATTGTCATGATATTTCTGTTCTCCTTTGTGTTCCTCCTGTATCTTTTTCTGTAAAAATCTGTCGAATCCGCAAGAGGTGCCTACAGAAAAACATACTGTTTTAATGATAGTCGTTTGACCCTGTAATGTCAATGGAAACAGAAATATTTTTCGTTGCAACAATGTCCACACCGGTTCCTGCCACATCATGCAGAACCACATCTCCGATCTCTACTGGAGCAGTAACAGTGACCTCTTTCAATTCCCGGATACAGTCCAAAATTCTGGACTTTTGAATATCCTCTTTTGTCTTGACGGAAACGACCTTTTCCGTGCCATTTAATACACGAACGGTTGTTGTCACAATTCTGGTCGGATTGGTCACTTCTTTTCTTCCATAGACGGCTCCCCGCTTACAGCTATTGCCTTCTACACTCTGTACTTCTCCGTCTTTTATTTTTACAGTGAGGAAACAGCCCATCGGGCAGCCGATGCAGGTAAGATTTTTTTCTTCCATATCTTTATTCCTCCTCAATCAGAATGCTGATTTTTCTCAGTGATGAAGCATTTAAAATCTGTTCCTTTGTCAGTTTAATCTGTTCCATCTCCCCCGGTGCCAGAATTGTCCGTTTTTTGTGAAGAACACGTTCTTCATCAAAATAGCAGCTGATATAACAGTTTTTATAAACAGCTCCCACACGGAAACGGACTGTCATTTCTTCCGGCATGCGCTCCGGTCTTATCACTGCCGGGACAGTATAGCGAACTCCATTTCGGGATTCCAGAATAATTGTCCGATTCTGCTTTTGTTCCGGAACTTCCACTGGCTGCTGCCATTTTATGTAATCTGCCGCATTTTTTCCTGCCGCTGCTGCCTCCTCGGATACAAAATCTACCAGATCATGAACGTGCAGAACATTTCCGCAGGCAAACACCCCTTCGATATTCGTCTCCAGACTCTCATTGACTACCGGCCCCGATGTGACACGGTTCAGTTCCACTCCCATCTCTCTGGAAAGTTCATTCTCCGGGATCAGGCCTACTGAAAGAAGCAGAGTATCACAGGCATATTCTTCCTCCGTTCCCGGAATCGGTTTTCCATCCGCTCCGACTTGTGCCAGAGTAACTCCTTCTACACGTTCTTTTCCTTTAATATTTACCACAGTATGACTGAGTTTCAGCGGGATTCCGAAGTCATCCAGACACTGCACGATATTCCGCTTAAGCCCGCCGGAGTACGGCATCAGCTCTGCTACCACTTTTACTTTTGCACCTTCCAGTGTCATACGCCTGGCCATGATAAGTCCGATATCCCCGGAGCCAAGGATGACAACTTCTCTTCCCGGAAGATACCCTTCTATATTTACAAGTCTCTGTGCCGTCCCCGCAGAATAAATTCCCGCCGGACGATACCCCGGAATATTCAGTGCTCCCCTGGAACGTTCCCGGCAGCCCATTGCCAGAATCACCGCTTTTGCCTGAATCAGAAACATGCCTTCCTCACGGTTCATCGCTGTGATAACTTTTTCCCTGCTGATGTTTATGACCATGGTATTCAGTTTGTATTCTATATTTTGTTCTCTGACCTGACGAATAAAACGGTCGGCATATTCCGGTCCGGTCAGTTCTTCTCCAAAGGTATGAAGCCCAAAACCATTATGAATGCACTGGTTCAGAATTCCTCCCAGTTCTTTGTCCCGCTCCAGAATCAGAGTACTTTCGATTCCGTTTTTTCTCGCTGAAATAGCCGCTGCAAGTCCTGCCGGACCGCCGCCTATGATCACAATGTCATATTTTTTTATCATTTGCCGTCCTCCCCAAAAGAATCTTTGTTGCTGCCTTTTATGATTCCAGAGTTGCCTCCGGATTTTGTGATCTCTTCCACGGGAATTCCAAGTTCTCTGGCTAAAATCTCCATAACACGCGGCGAACAGAATCCTGCCTGACAACGTCCCATGCCTGCTCTGGTACGGCGTTTCACTCCATCCAGTGATCTGGCACCCAGAGGTCCTCGAATCGCATCTATGATCTCACCTTCTGTCACCATCTCACAGCGGCAGACAATCGTTCCATAAGCCGGATTTTGTCGAATCCACGCATTTCGTTCTTCCAGTGAAAACTTTGATACATCGGTAATTCCCTTTCTTGTGGAAAGAAAATCCTCTTTTTCTTTCAGATCATATTTTTTCTTCAGAATGTCAGCAACCATTTCTCCGATCGCAGGAGCACTGGAAAGGCCCGGTGATTCAATTCCGGCACAGTCGATAAATCCTTCTTCCGTCTCTCCTATAATAAAATCGTCTCCGTCCTCATGTGCTCGAAGTCCGGCAAAAGAAGTGATCACCTGACGGACCGGAATGTTTTTGACACTTTCGGATGCTTTTTTCAGAACCTGTTCCAGACCTTCTCTGGTGGTATTGATTCCTTCTTTATTCTCTATATCTGTGGCTGTTGGCCCGATCAGCAGGTTTCCGTGAATGGTTGGTGTGACCAGAACTCCTTTGCCAAACTTGCCGGGAAGGGTAAAAATCGTCCAGCTTACATGTGTCCCCGCAGCTTTATCAAGAAGACAGTATTCTCCTTTTCGCGGAGTGATATGAAGTTTCTTTTCACTGACCATGTTGTGGAATTTATCTGCATAAACTCCTGCCGCATTTACAATACAGTCTGCCTCAAAAATTCCCTCTGTTGTCTCAATCGTCCAGTTTTTTTCTCCCCGTGTGATCTTGTGCACTTCTGTATTGAAATAAAAATCCACTCCGTTTGCACAGGCATTTTCTGCCAGTGCGATCGTCATGTTGAATGGACATACAATTCCTCCGCTGGGTGCGTACAATGCCGCCACAGCCTGGTCAGAAACATTCGGCTCCATTTTTCTTATTTCTTCTTTATTTAAAATTCGAAGTCCCTTTACACCGTTTTGGATTCCTCTCTCATAAAGTTTCTGCAGACCGGGGCGGTCTTTTTCATCCAGGCACAAAACCAGTGAACCATTTCTTCGGAATGGAAAATCAAGATCACAGGAAAGCTGCTCCATCATCTGATTTCCCCGAAGATTCAGTTTTGCTTTGAGTGATCCCGGCTCTGCGTCATAACCTGCATGAATGATCGCACTGTTCGCCTTGGAGGTTCCGCAGCAGACATCTTCCTCCCGCTCCAGTACGCATACCTTTATCCGGTAACGGGACAGTTCCCGTGCAATCGCCGTACCGGAAACTCCCGCACCGATAATCGCAATATCGTATTTATTCATTGTAAAAACCTTCTGTATATATAAAAGAGCCTGACAAATAAACCCATTTTCATGGATTTCCTGTCAGGCTCTCCTCTTCACGCCAGTATGTGCAATTGTTTTAAATACAAACTTATCGTCCACTTGATTCTTCGATCAGTTCTCTTCGTCTTTCGCCCATCCATACGCATATTTTACAGCTTTTTCCCATCCACGGATTCGTTTTGTTCTCTCTTCCTGCGTGATCTTCGGATCAAAGGTCCGGTCGATCGCCCAGTTCTTGAGAACTTCTTCCTTACTGCTCCAGTATCCTACCGCAAGACCTGCCAGATAAGCAGCTCCCATTGCGGTCGTTTCCACGCATTTCGGACGGTTGACCGGTGCATTTATGATGTCTGCCTGTGTCTGCATCAGGAAATTGTTTGCACTGGCTCCGCCATCGACTTTGAGTGCTGCAAGCTGAATTCCGGAATCAGCTTTCATGGACTGTAAAACATCATTTACCTGATAAGCCAGAGATTCCAGGGTTGCACGGATAATGTGATACTTATTCACTCCTCTGGTGATTCCTACGATCGTACCTCTCGCATACTGATCCCAGTGCGGTGCACCAAGACCGGTAAACGCCGGAACGACATAGCATCCATTCGTATCCTGAACCTTCTGTGCCATATACTCTGAATCTTCTGAAGAATCGATCAGACGCATCTCGTCACGAAGCCACTGGATTGCAGCTCCCGCCACAAAAATCGATCCTTCCAGTGCATAATTCACCTTGCCATTCAGTCCCCAGGCAATCGTTGTTACCAGACCATTCTCCGAAAATACCGGTTTCTCTCCTGTATTCATAAGAAGGAAACAGCCTGTGCCATAAGTGTTCTTGGCCTCTCCCGCCTGGAAGCAGGTTTGCCCGAAAAGTGCCGACTGCTGATCGCCCGCTGCACCTGCGATCGGAATCGCGCCGCCTAAGAAAGACGGATCTGCCATTCCGTAAACACAGCTTGACGGCTTTGGCTCGGGAAGCATACTGCATGGAATATTCAATTCCTCAAGAATCTCTTCATCCCACTCAAGCGTATTGATATTAAAAAGCATCGTCCTGGATGCGTTGGAGTAATCTGTGATATGCACAGATCCCTTCGTCAGTTTCCAGATCAGCCAGGTCTCAACCGTTCCGAAAAGGAGTTCCCCACGTTCCGCCTTTTCTCTTGCACCCTCTACATTGTCCAGAATCCATTTTATTTTGGTCGCAGAAAAATAGGCATCGATCACGAGACCTGTCTTCTGACGGAATTTCTCTGTGAGTCCCTTTTCCTTGAGGGAGTCGCAGTACTCGGAAGTTCTGCGGCACTGCCAGACGATTGCATGATAAATGGGATCTCCGGTATTCTTATCCCATACAATTGCCGTTTCTCTCTGATTGGTAATTCCGATCGCCGCAATATCAGAAGCCTCCGCACCGATCATATTCATGGCTTCCACCGCTACGCCAAGCATACTCGCCCAGATTTCATCCGCATCATGCTCCACCCAGCCCGGCTTCGGAAAGTACTGATGGAACTCGCGCTGTGCTACACTGCACATTTCACCTTTTTTATTAAACAGGATGCACCGGTTGCTGGTTGTCCCCGCGTCCAGTGCCATTATGTATTTCTGCATAGGTAAAATCCCCTTTGTGGTATTTTAGTATGCATTTATTGTAACGCAAAAATGGTGGGGATTCAACGGATTTCTAATCCTTTGGAAGATGCCTTTTCTTTCCGATTGATTCTTCATTTTCTTGGTGTTGCAATACACCATGCTATGGCTACCGGTACCGTAATAGCCAGTGAAATGCCAAGAAGCATAAGCACTATTACACCTATTGTAGATTCCAAAAGCCATCGGATCAGCTTTAAAAGAAGAAACCAGCCTTTTCCCAGAAGCAGACTTAAAATAAAATATCCTGCCAACGACTTCAGAATAGTACGTGAAACTGCTGCTAAACTAATACTTATATTAAAAAAATAATCAGCAGATATGCAAAGAAGAAATATACATACTACCGCCAAAACATACTCTTTACTCATATTGATTCTCTCTTTCCTATATAAATGCGATAAGAATACAGCCCACCAGCACAAACAATACAACCAATACAATAACCTGGACAATTCCGGATAAAAGCATAATTGCCAATCCTAATATGTATAATATTATTTTCGTGCATAACCCACAGCCCACGATAAGACAAAAAGAAGCTGCCAGATAGCAAAGGATTTTATCCAGCTTTACCTTGTTAGAATCCATATGCACCACCGGGGTCTTACTGAATTTATTTGGTCTGTTAAGCATTTCCAAATGAAATGAATAGATGCTTCCATGCAATACATACATGATGCAGGCAAAAAGCAGCAAAGAACAGATGATCCAAATGGAAAAACTTTCAGCTAAGTAAGCTCCAAAATCAATTATTTTGTCAAACATAGTCTTTCCTCCTCCCTCCTCAGGATATAAAATATTATACACTGATAAACGAAAATAACAATATGGAATATGTGCAAAGTATAAAGAAAGAACTGTGGCATTATGTCCAGTTGCTATTGATGTTAAAAGCCACCTACTTATTCAGTGTTTCCTATTCCATTTCCAGGTCTCTCCCATAATATCACCTATTCCTTTCTGAATATTCTCATAAAAATGCTCCTTTGATTTATTTACCATTTTTATAGATGTCAGAATGCCATAGAACTGCTGACCGCCTGGAAAAACAGATGCGTGATATATATAAAATAAAAGCTTGCCGTCTTTTTCAGGAGCCGGATGGGCTCGAATCGTATTTCTGCAGGGACTTCTGCAGGTAATCCAGTAATACTCCTGATACCACGGAGTTGGTTGTTCGGGCGAAGGACAGGCCGATGGTCCGGTGACTTTCTGGTTCAAGAGGACGTACCTCAACTCCATCGGAAAAGGCTCTCATGACCAGATCCTGCGAAACCGTTACCCCAAAGCCATTTTTCACGAACGCCATAATCAGCGTGTCATCCCGGAAGCTGTAAGAAACCTGCGGTTTTTTCGTGCATTTTTCCAGCAGATGCAGAATATCATTATCGCATCCGGGAGTTTCGATAATAAAAGGATATTCCAGCAGTTCTTCCAGTTTTATGCATTTTTTTCCGGCAAGAGGATGCCCTTTTGGCATGACTGCACAAAGAGGGTCTTCCAGAAGCGGATAAAATTTCAGGTCAAATGCCACAATAGAAGATAAAAAACCGCAATCCACCTGCCCATGAATGATCCAGTCCCGGATTTCATCATAGTTCCCGTCGAAAATCTGGACTTCCACCTGCGGATAGTTTTTCTGAAAAAAGCGGATCACATCCGGCATCCACATGGCTGTTACGCTTGTAAAACTTCCGATTCGAAGTTTCCCCTCCACTTTATTGTTAATGTTGAAAGCCGCCTGGCGAAGCTTATCTTTCTGATTCACCATTTCCTGAATATACGGAAGCAGACGTTTTCCATTGTCTGTCAGGATTACACCTTTTTTTATCCGGGCAAATAACTGTACACCCAGTTCTTCCTCCAGCCCTGCCATCATCTGACTGATTCCGGACTGCGTATAATTCAATGCTTCTGCCGCTCTGGAAAAGTTTCCAGTCTCACATACTTTCAAAAAAATATCATAACGGTCTCGAATTTCTTTCATTTTTACCTTCTTCATCCTTCACTGGAATAATATTATTTTTTTTAATACATACCAGTAAAAATATTTGTTTTACTAATATTTTATCATATAGTATCTTATATTTACAACAATCAAAGGGGGAACTATTTACAGTGGAAAAGAAATCCAATCATTTTTCAGGACAGCTTGGTTTTGTCCTTGCCGCAGCCGGCAGTGCTGTAGGAGTGGGAAATTTATGGCGGTTTCCATATCTTGCAGCCAAAGATGGCGGCGGTTTGTTTCTGATCATTTATTTTATTCTTGTGCTTACGTTCGGGTTTACCTTGCTTACTTCTGATATCGCTATCGGCCGCCGTACTCAGAAAAGTGCCATCGGTGCTTATACCCAGATGCATCCGAAATGGAAATTCCTGGGAATCCTTACTTTCCTGGTACCCGTTCTTATTATGACTTATTACGCTGTGATCGGTGGCTGGATCACCAAATATGCCGTTGTATATATCACCGGACAGGCACAGGCTGCTGCCACAGATGATTATTTTACATCCTTCATCACCTCTTCCACCTCACCTGTGATTTTTGCCCTGCTCTTTATGGGAGTAACGGCTCTTATTGTATACAATGGTGTGGAAAAAGGAATTGAAAAAGTATCCAAATGGATGATGCCCATCCTGCTGATCCTGGTCGTAATTATCGCTGTCTACTCCCTGACACTCAGGCATACCGATACCTCCGGACAGGTGCATACCGGCTTACAGGGATTTCTTTATTATCTCACACCGGACTTTACAGGACTTACCGTGCCGCGTTTTCTGCAGATTCTGCTGGATGCCATGAGCCAGCTGTTTTTCTCGCTCAGTGTGTCCATGGGAATCATGATCACTTACGGTTCTTACGTCAGGCCAGAGGTAAATTTAAACAAAGCCGTCAACCAGATTGAAATCTTTGATACAGGTGTTGCCTTTCTTGCAGGTGCCATGATCATCCCTTCAGTATACGTATTTTCAGGAACCGAGGGCATGGGTGCAGGTCCAAGCCTGATGTTTGTATCTTTGCCAAAAGTATTTTCTGCTATGGGTAAAGCCGGTATATTTGTGGGAGTCCTGTTTTTTGTAACTGCTATTTTTGCAACCTTGTCTTCCTGTATATCCGTACTGGAATCTATTACTGCAAACTGCATGGAAATCTTCCACACCAGTCGTAAAAAAACAGTTCTTGTTTTATCTGCGATCTACCTGGCAGCCTCCGCTGTTATCGCTTTGGGATACAGCATTTTCTATGTAGAAGTAAATTTACCGAATGGCTCTGTGGGACAGCTTCTGGATATCATGGATTATATCAGTAACAGTGTTATGATGCCGTTCATTGCACTGCTTTCCACCATCCTGATCGGCTGGATCGTAACACCGGATTATGTAATTGATGAGATGGAACGCAATGGCGAAAAATTCCACAGAAAAAAACTCTACTGCGTGATGATCCGTTTTGTCGCTCCGGTTATGATGTTCATCCTGTTCCTGCAGTCTACCGGAATTTTATCGTAATTATAAAACAAAAAATGCATAAAATCAGAGCTGTTCATTTCTGACCTCCTGATTTTATGCATTATTTTTCAAATACTCTTCTCCACCAGCCTGTATCAAAAACGTTCTAAGCGCCTTTCGCGCCAGCGAAACAGTCTTCCGCGTGGCCAGGTGGGGAATACCCTTAAATATTATATTCTTTATACAACTGCTCACGTCTTTTAGAATCTGTTGATGCCAGCAGAATTTCTTCATTTCTCTGATCCTGAATAAGCCGACTGATTAAATTACCTAATCGAGTTTCTCCTCTTGCCTGTCCAATTGCTTCTCCTTCTGCTTTTCCTTCTGCTTTTCCTTCCGCTTTTCCTTCCGCTTTTCCAAGTGCCTTAAGTCTTTCTGATTCCAATTCCAAAACTTTCCCGCCCATAATATCACCTATTCCTTTCCGAACGTTATCTTCCTTTCGAAAAATGTGGTCTGCAATCTTTACAATGAGTTTTGTCAGATCCGTATATAGTTCTGCTTTTCCTGTTTCTGTCAGTTCCTTTTCCAGATTTACTCTGATTTCCTCATATTCGTTTAACAATATTTGAAATAATTCTGGATTTTCACTCAGATCATGTCCCTGTTTCTCATATCTCATGATATAAAATGGCAGCAGCATCAACAGATTTTTTTCGAAAATACTGTCCTTTGTATAGTCTGCCATTTTTATAGTCGGTATCGAGTATACATGCGTCCGCCCATCCGGAAAAATCACATCCGCCTCCAGATTATCCGGTGTATTCTCTGAGCTTCTCAAAAACAGCACGCAGGATTTTGGAAACTCTATCCGATATCTCCGATTTTGTTTCTCAGCATTTCCTATCGCAATCGCAAAATCATACTCTATCATGCGTATCGTCATCGTAGTATCATCTGTACTCTGACATTCGATATGATACATCTTCTTCCCTATCAGCAAACAGGAATCCGTAATGATTTCTCCATCTTCCTGCTGGTGTTCATTACGCAGCTGTGTGATCTTTACATTTTCCGGATAGGATGTGTGAAATACTTCATTGATCAACGGTACTGCCAAATATGGCATCTTTTCAATCATAGTACGAAACACATCATCAAAAATCGTATTATTCATATAACACTCCTTTTGGTATCTACATTATAACATTTTGTCGAGTTCTATTAAACACTTATTTGCTTTTATCTTTGGAATTAGTGGCAGATATTTGCCTGAACGATAACTGATAAGATACTTTAGATCATTGCCTGTTTTTTATACTATACAGTATCTGTCTCCATCTGGCAAGCTTATTTTTACAGAAAGACAGCAACCAGACATGTAATTTTCCTAATTAACTTGTCCTGGAAATCTATTGTTCTCGTTTCATGCATATGAGTTGCACCTTTTTCCAGATTTTTAACCATATTGTGTGCAGAAATGCGCGAAAAAACAATCGTAAAAATTTACGATTGTTTTTTAATCTTTCGAAAACCCCTGAAGAAGATCAAATTCAATATGACATCAGAAATTTTACCATCTTTTCATTTACATATTGGCTTTCCGGGATCTCCGGCAGGGCGGTACTGAATGCATGAGGAAGTTTTTTGTGGGGACCCAGATCTTCCAGATGGCAGATGCCTCCTGACTTCTGTATGGCCCTGGCATATTGTCTGCTGTAATTTCGCAGGGAATCTCCATAAACTGTGATAAGAAAGGACGGCGGCAAGTGTTCGAGAATCGCTTTGTTTTCCGGATTTATGTATGGATAAAAGGAACTTTTCTTCCACCCTTTTCCGTAAATACAGGAAGGAAGAAAAATTCCGATGCTGTCCATTTTTGTCGTGTAATACATCCCGCTCGCCAGGCCCATTGCCCGAATCCCAAGATCTGCTGGCACCACTCCAAAAACATCTGCCAGCTCCGGACTCTGCATCATCGCAGCCAGATATACACACAGGCTTGCCCCCGCACTGGTTCCTGTCAGGTAAATACGTTCTTCATCTCCATTATATTTCTGAAAATACACTCTGGAATTTTTAATTCCTTTCATCAGATCTCGAAGAATCTGTGGAAACAAAGACTCCGGTGCCAGAGGATATTCCAGAGAAAATACAAGAAATCCCTTCTGGCTCATTTCTGCACAGAACAGATGACTTTCCTCTTTTTTCCCAAGAAGGAAACCGCCACCATGAAGGTTAAACATGATCGGAAGCTTTTTATCATGCTTTTTATCATGCTTCTTTCCACGGTAAATATCCATAAAATGACAGGCCATGCCATCCCCCATATAATCAATATCCCGAATCAGCTCCACATCCTCAGGAAACGGATGCTCCGCTTCATGCCTTTCCAGAAAATTATCCAGAAGCTTTTCCTTCTTCGCCGTCTGCTATATTAGCATCCTCTCAAACATAAACAATCCCCTTAGATATTATATGCGTTATACAACTTAAAAAGCCATAGCACTGCTGACTGCAGCTCCACAGGCTGCCTCTTCCTGGTACACAGCCAATGATAAATCTGCCCCAAACATCTCACTGCTGATTTCCTGTAATACTTTGTTTTTTCTCATTCCATTACCAGACGCAACCAGATGAGATACCTGAATTCCCGTCCCCTGATGAATTTGCTGATACATGTCATAAAGCTCTTTTATCATGCCATGCAACACACCATAGGTTATTCCTTCCGGTGTAAAATTGTTTTCGCTGATATTGGTAATACTGCCACGAAGCGTTGGATCTGTTCTTGTTCCGTTAAATAAAGTAGACACTTCCACAGGATTTTCCTGATTCATAGCAGCTCTTGCCAATTTCTTCAAAACTTCATATAATGCCTTATCTTCACCACCAGCCTGTACCACAAAAGTTCTGAAAAACTTCTCCAACACTGCATAAGCACGCCCTCCACAGAGAGATGCCCCTACCAGAATATATTTTCCTCTTGCGAGTGGTCTGGCTTCGATTCCCCCTTCTTCAAATGGCTTATCCGATAATACAGAAATCTGCCCACCCGTTCCCATGTTTAAAAGCAATGTATTTTCCTGAAAACCAACACTTCCCAGAAAGCTTGCCTGATTATCACCCAGTGCCACCGTCACCGGTATTCCATCATAGTATCCCAAGATTTTAAACTCATCTGTAACTTCCGGCAACTGTCCCGGATCCATGCCAAGTTTATGAATTGTATCTATATAAAACATCATTTTTTCACTGTCAAAAAGACCCAAACTTGCTGCATTACTGATATGCACAATTGGTGTTTTTCTGCCTGTGAGCTTCATTCCAAGATAATCACTAATTGTACAGAAGGAAACTGCATTCTTCGGCACCTGATTCTTTTTGCAGTGATACAGGTGTGTAGCAAGTCCATAGCCTGTCGAAATCGAAAAACCTGTCTCTTCTTTTACCAGACAGACAACACTCTTCCCATCAAATTCCGGAAGATTTCCTCGCCCATCCTGCCAAGTATAAAGTGGACTGACACAATTTCCATCCTCATCAATATACAGAATTCCATGCATCTGACCGGTAAGACCAATTGTCTCCACATCTTTATACGCCTTCCGTAATTCTTTCAGCTCCCGCATCGCTTTTTCTACAATTCTATCCGGATTCTGAATGCGTTCCCATTCCTTTTCAGTCCTTATAAATGTCCCATTAGGAACCGTTCTTGATTCCAAAACCGCCTTTTTTTCTGTATCCAGTACAACCAGACTGATCGTTGTTGTACCAATATCGATTCCGATTACTTTCATCCCTGCTCTCCTTGCCTTATGTAGTGTACCAAGTCAGTTAATCACCTCTTTTGACCAGTATTACTTCCTGCTGACTTTGGTTTTATTTGCAGCACCATACGCATTCTTTTCTTCTGCTGCCATCATCACAGGTTCTGATTTTCTTTCATAGTATGAAATAGTGTTATTTCCCGAAAATTCTTCAAAATTCTCCACCTGCTCCATAACCTTATTAAACACTTCTGGACTATACTGTGGCGGGTAACCATTTTTGACTAAGCATATCTTTATTTCCAGTTTTAGCTCATTTCTTACATTCTGATTATTAAGCCAAGTAAAGGAACTGCTAAAGGATAAGAACCATTATCGGTATCTTCCTTCCAATGTGAATTTCGACTATTTACCTGCAAAAAGTAATTATAAAGATCCAGCCTCGTTTTATGGATTGTCTTTTAGGATTGCAAGATTCCAAATTTCAGAAGATACTTATGAAACCGTCCTTACAAATTTGGATAAGGAACAATACCCTCTTGAAAAATTAAAACAGCTTTATGCTTTAAGATGGGGAATTGAAACATCTTTCAGAGATTTAAAATATACTATTGGAATGTTGGATTTTCATTCAAAAAAGGTGATGTGTATCCAACAGGAAATCTATGCACATCTAATCATGTATAATTTTGCACAAATGATTACCTCGCACGTAGTCATTGAAAAAAAGCAAAGAAAATATACATATAAAGCCAACTTCTCAGTTGCGTCGCACTTGTGCCGATTATTTTATCGTGGGAAAACGACATCACCTGATTTAGAAACCATTATCGCAAAGAATGTGATTCCCATACGCCCCGATCGTCATGGGGAACGGAAAGCAACTACTAAGATATTTCATGGTTTCTTATATAGAGTAGCATAAATTTGAATAAGTGAATATAGTTTTTTGAGGCAGATGAAAATCTGTCTATTTGTGTTTGGCAAAAATAGAAAACAGGCTGAAGAGAACTCCTCAACCTGTTTCTGGGCAAACGCCAAATCAGCTTGCCTATGATAACTTAATGACATTGCTCAGACAGATGCTTTTCTCTTTTATACTTTCTCCCGCGCCTTTCGCGTGGCCAGGTGGGGAGTGCGAGGGGAGAACGGCCTTCGCAACTTCGAGTGCCCTCCCCTCGCATGGTTTTTTCAAAACTCGAAGGTCCCTAAGGAAGTACCCTTAGATCACCCAAAAATTATCCGTACAAACAACCTTCCGATAAGTCTCAAACCGGAACCACTTGTTATGTACTTCCGAACGGTTTTCTGAGGTCACATTCTTTGCTTCTTCAAGGAATCTCTCAAGATCCTCTTTGTTTTTCACAAGCAAAGCCATTCCTCTTTCATCGACAACCGGGAGTCCCATGTAGCGGTAGTCTTCGATCTTCTGGATGTCTTCTACTTTGCCGTCACGGATCAGGACTGCTGCCCCGTCCTCAACGGAAAGGATATCAAAGTATTCCGGATATTTGAAGCTGTCTCCGGCAACCGGTACTTCATCACCGACATGATAGGTCTTCTTGTCGGATCCGGCTTTGGACATCATTGCATTTTCCAGATTGAAGTAGAATTCTTCGAATACATAACCGCCGACTTTGATGTCATCTTTCTGGAAGTACGGTTTCTCTCCGTCATTTTCTACGGTTTCAAGTACACCACATGCAGAAGTCATATGGCTTACACGGTCGATCAGAATCATCTCTCCAAGAGTTTTGTGTTTCTTAAACTCATCAAGTACGATCTTTTCGGCCAGTTCGATCTCGCACAGTGCGATCTCATTTTTTTCGATATAATCTGCTGCGATATGTTCTCCGGTGTTGACATCGATCTTGTATTTGATGCTGCGGATAAATCCCGGAATTCTCTTGGTTCCCAGTTTTACCAGATATTCTTTTCCAAGAGTCAGTCTGCTGTCATCCATCCAGAGCAGAGTTGCGGTAAAGCTCTTTGCTACGGAAAGCTGTGCCTGGTCGGTGAGGACGCAGCCTCGGCTGACATCCACTTCTTTGTCAAGCTGGATGGTCACTGCCTGTCCTGTCACGGCTTCTTCTACGGAAGTGCTTCCGTTCAGAAGGGATTTGACAGTTGCAGTCTCGTTGCTTGGAAGTGTGGTAATGGTCTGTCCGACTTTGATCTTACCGCTTTCGATCTGTCCCTGGAAGCCACGGAATTCATGGTTCGGGCGGCAGACTCTCTGTACCGGCATATAGAATCCTGCTTCGCTCTCTGTCTCTGTCACATCGACGGTTTCCAGATGATCCAGAAGTGTTTTGCCTGTGTACCATGGCATGTTCTCGGATTTGACTGTGACGTTATCTCCTTCTGTCGCGCTGACAGGAACGATCACAACATCCTGAAGTCCGAGGCTTTCAGAAAGTTCGTTGATATCTTTTACGATCTCATTGAATCTTTCTTCGCTGTAACCTACAAGGTCCATCTTGTTGACTGCAAATACAAAATGATGGATTCCCATCAGGGCGCAGATGCGGCTGTGGCGTCTTGTCTGTACCAGAACACCCTGTTTTGCATCGACAAGGATGATCGCAAGCTGTGCAAAAGAAGCACCAACTGCCATGTTTCTTGTATATTCTTCATGTCCCGGTGTATCCGCAACGATGAAGCTTCTCTTGTCTGTTGTAAAATAACGATAAGCAACATCAATGGTGATACCCTGTTCTCTCTCTGCCATCAGACCATCCAGAAGAAGTGAATAGTCGATCGCGCCGCCTCTGGATCCTACCTTACTGTCGAGGATCAGGGCTTTTTCCTGGTCTGCATAAAGCAGTTTGGAATCGTAAAGTATATGTCCGATCAGTGTGGATTTTCCATCGTCCACACTTCCGCAGGTAATAAATTTCAGTAAACCGCTCATCTAGAAGTACCCCTCTCTCTTTCTCTTTTCCATGCTGGCTGCACCACCGTCAGAATCAATGATTCGGCTGGTTCTTTCAGATTCTACAGAACTTAATGTCTCATCGATGATCGCATCGAGTGTATCTGCATCAGAAAGAATACCACCGGTCAGAGGATAACATCCCAGGGTACGGAAACGAACTTTTTTCATTTCCGGTTTCTCGCCAGGTTTCAGACGCATACGGTCATCATCTACCATGATGATATTTCCGTCACGATATACTACCGGACGCTCTTTTGCAAAGTAAAGAGGTACGATCGGAATATTTTCTCTTTTTATGTACTGCCAGATATCTTTCTCTGTCCAGTTGGAGATTGGGAAAACACGGATGCTCTCGCCTTTGTTGATCTCTGTATTGTAAAGTTTCCACATCTCCGGTCTCTGGTTCTTCGGATCCCAGGCGTGGTTTTCATTACGGAAAGAAAAGATCCTCTCTTTGGCACGGCTCTTCTCCTCATCACGACGACCGCCTCCGAATGCTGCGGTAAATCCGTATTTATTGAGAGCCTGTTTCAGAGCCTGTGTCTTCATGATATCGGTATAAGCGGATCCGTTGTCAAAAGGATTGATTCCCTGCTTCACACCGTCCTCATTGATATATTCCAGCATCTCGATTCCAAGATCTTTGGCTGTCTTGTCACGAAATTCGATCATTTCCCGGAATTTCCAGGTTGTGTTTACATGTAAAAACGGGAAAGGTGGTTTTTCCGGATAAAAGGCTTTCAGTGCGAGATGAAGCATCACTGAGCTGTCTTTTCCGATGGAATAAAGCATAACAGGTTTTTCGCACTCTGCTGCCACTTCCCGGATGATATATATTGCTTCTGCTTCCAGTTCATCTAAATGTGATAATCCGCTCATAGTTCTACTCCTGTACTAATATTTATTGGAATTTCGCCGGTCAACGCTGATGACCAGTTCACTGCCGTCAGATCTGGTGATGTTCCAGTTGAGGAGATCACCTTTCTGGGTAACGTTCATGGTTCCACCCATGCCGCCGATGTCTGCGCCAAGATAAAATTCAATGGCTCCCATCTTACATTCCTTTACGCAGGAAACGCAGCCCCAGCAGTTCTTCGGGTATTTCATGACCGCTTTTTTGTCTTTGATCTGGATCAGAGTGCCAGGACATACTTCCTGACATTTACCGCAGCCGACACATCGGTCTTCACGAATTCGTATGCTCATAAGTATCCCCCTTTACCAGATCCCTGAACAGAATGCGGATCTTGCCGTCTTCCATTCTGGAATTTACGTATTTTTCAAAATTCTGGTCTGTTTCCGGATGATCGAGATTCTCATTGAAAGAATGCCATCTGGTTTCTTTTCTGTTTCTGAGGTGTTCGATCAGCACCTGACAGACGAGAAGTCTTTCTTTTAATTCGTATGCAAAAAGAAGTTCATGCATATCTTCTGCACCGACCTGATCGGCAAGTTCACTCAGTCTTACAATCTTTTCTTCTGCAAGATCCAGCTTTTTCTCATTGAACTGATAGTTGCTGGCGATTCCGCCTGCGTATTCGTCCATGACTTTCTGCATGGCTTCTTCCAGTTCGTCGATGGTAAACAGACCGTTCTGTGCCTTGCGGATCTTTTCGTAATCTTTAATGATCGTCTGTGCCTGTTTTTCGATTTCGGATGTTTCTTCGTTATGATCATCTTTTAACTGTTCGATGATCGCGAGAGAGGCGATCTTGCCCTCTGCCAGAGCACCGGTCACATATTTCTGAGGACATCCGCCTGCCACATCACCGGCTGCATAAAGTCCGTGAATGGTGGTTTCTCTTCTGGTATCTACCCAGAAACCGCTGGCTGTATGACCGCCTACGATGTACGGCTCGGTTCCCTGGATCTCTACGTCCTGTTCGCTTGGCATCTTACCGCTCTCGATCCATTTGAGGGTCTGGCTCGGTGCCATATTCAGGTATGCTTTGAGAAGATCCTGATCCTGATCGGATGTGATACCGGAGGTCTTGAGATAACAAGGGCCATGCCCAAGCTGATTTTCTTTGACAGTTCCATATACACGCTGGCTGGTAGTCAGACCGTAAATGTGCTCATAGACTTCGCCTTTGGAGTTGACCTGCTTTGCCTGCACGCCCTGTGCGATAGTTCCTGTCGGAGCGATCGTATCTTTGCAGCGGAGTGCAATAAAACGCATCTCAAAGGTTGTCATCTCTGCACCGGAACGGATTCCCATCGCGTATCCGGCTCCTGTGTTGAATGGCGGATACCACATTTTATGTCTGGAAAATCCCGGGTTGTTTGGTTTGTAGAGGCCGGCTGCTCCTCCTGTTACGATCAGGACTGCTTTTGCATGGATCACATAGGCTGTTTCTTCCATGATGGAAAAACCGACAGCTCCGTAAACGTTTCCGTTTTCTGTGAGAAGGTCTGTGATGTTTACGTAATTGAGGACATCTACATTTTTGCTTTTGTATACGGCATCTGCGAGGAGTGGTTTGAAGTTTTCGCCATTGATCTTAATGTTACGGTTTCCTCTTGCCACGTAGTCTCCGTTTTCATCTTTGAGAATCACGAGACCCAGTTTTTCCATATCTGCCGTTACTTCATTAAATTCTTCTGCGGCTGTCAGAAGGAGGTCGTTTCTGACGATTCCTGCCGCATCTTTGGTTGCGTAATCTACGTAGTCCTGTGGCTTGCGGCCTTTAACGATGTAGGCGTTGATCGCGTTGACACCTGCTGCGAGGCAGCCGCTTCGTTTGATGTTCGCTTTTTCTGCGACGAGAACGGAAGCGTCAGAATTTCTGCTGATGGTGAGTGCTGCGTAGCAGCCTGCGGTACCGCCGCCTATGATCAGGACATCTGTATGTAAGTGTTTTACCTGTAAGGGTCTGCTCATGTTTTTTTCTTCCTGACTTTATTCTGTGATCTCGATCTCGTGGATCGTTACGTTTTTTTCTTTGTCGATTCCGAATGCTTTGAGTACCGGGTTTCCTTCTTCCATAAGGGAGAGGATGAGGTATTCGATGGTCGGGTCAAATGCCAGGCGTTTGTCTTCTTCGGATGGGCGGGATGGGGATTCCGGATGGGAATGGAAGTTTCCGATGATCTTGTATCCGTTGGCTCTGGCGTCTTTGAGTGCTGCAAGCTGTTCTTTTGGATCCATGGAGAAGTGTTCTCTGCTGACGTCTACGTTTGTGAGGAGGTAGACTTTGGTGACGGTGATCTCCTCGGATTCTTTGGTTCCCGCGAGGAGGCCGCAGGATTCATTTGGGAGGCCGGCAGTGCAGTGGTCCAGGATGGTGTTGTAGTCTGATTTTTTTATATATAATTTCATAATGGGGGCTCCTCGATATTGTTCTCTGACGTGTATGAATAAACAGTTCAACGGGGACACGCTCTCGCTGACTTCGACTGGCAACGGATACACTGTGTACTACGTCCACAGTGTATCGGTCACAATACGGTCACTAAGAACCGGCCGTCTCAGATCATCCCCTTATATTTCAATCCACGTTCCCGCATGGGGAACGACCATTGCTCTTTGACATATTCGACTAATGCCAATTTCACTAATTCAGTTTTAGTGCATGTCACACTCAACCTGCTCGTAGTCGATTAATTTAGTAATGGTAGGATGATCACCACATACCGGACAATCATGGTTTTTCGGCAGTTTAATTGTACGGAAAGTCATAGTCAGGGCATCGTAGGTGAGGAGTCTTCCTGTGAGGAGGTCTCCTTTGCCGATGATGTATTTGACTGCTTCCATTGCCTGGAGGCTTCCGATGACTCCGCCCATGGCTCCGATGACGCCTGCCTGTTTACAGGTTGGGACTGCATCCTTCGGCGGCGGATCTTTGAAGACGCATCTGTAGCATGGTCCTTCTCCTGGGACGTAGGTCATGAGCTGGCCTTTGAAGCGGATGATCCCTGCGTGGGAGAATGGTTTTCCTGCCATGACACATGCATCGTTGATCAGGAATTTTGCCGGGAAATTGTCGGTTCCGTCAATGATGAAGTCGTAGTCTTTGATGATATCCATGATGTTCTCGGATGTGATGAATTTGCGGTATGTATTGACTTTGACATCTGGATTGATCGCCTGCATGGTTTCTTTGGCGGATTTTACTTTGGCTTTGCCGAGGTCGGCTGTTGTGTGGATGACCTGTCTCTGAAGGTTTGAGAGGTCTACCTCATCGGCATCTGCGATTCCGATGGTTCCTACGCCGGCTGCTGCGAGATACATGGCTGCCGGTGCTCCCAGTCCGCCTGCTCCGATGATGAGGACGCTGGCGTTCAGGAGTTTTTTCTGTCCCTTTGCACCAACCTCTTTGAGGATGATGTGGCGGGAATAGCGTTCTAACTGTTCGTTTGTGAATGCCATTATCTTGCGCCTCCTCCCATGAAGTACAGGAATTCGATTTCGTCGCCGTCTTTGACTTCTGTTGTCTCGAAAGCTCCGCTTTCTACGAATTCGTCGTTGATGGTTACGGTTACATACTGAGGTGTTTCCACATCCTCTTTCTCAATTAACTCTTTTACGGTAAGTCCTTCTGGATATTCTTTCTTTTCTCCTGCTACTTTGATAAACATGATTCTTATCTCCTTTATTATAACAAAATTTATGAATTTAATTATCAAATCAAAGTTATATAATTGTGAAATGATAATTAGATATAATCTTCAAACAAAGCTTCAATCTCTTCTGGTTCTTTGAGCCCGACTATTTTGCCTTTCTGTTCGCCGTTTACGAAACAGATGACGGTTGGAGCGGACATGACTTTGTATTGTTCGGCGAGTGCTTTGTCGTAGTTGACGTTGACTTTATAGATGTAAAGGGCGTCTTCGTTTTCGTCTTCGAGGTCTCCGAGGATGCAGGCCATTTGTTTGCATGGGATGCAGGTGTCGGAGTAGAAGTCTACGAGGACTGGTTTGTCTGCCTTTAATACTTTTTCTTCGAAGTTTTCTGCGTTGATCCTGAGTGCCATATCATTCGTCCTCTACTTTCCTGACGATCAGAGTGAAGGTATCGTCGCCGTTGTCGGTGAGCTTCAGGATCTGATGTCCTTCTTCTTTGATGCTTCGCGGTACGTTCTGTACCGGTTCGCCGTTGTTCATACGGACGGCGAGGATCTGTCCGTCATCGAGTTCTTCCAGTGCCACTTTTGCCTTGACAAAGGTCACCGGGCACACAACATCTGTAATATCTACGGTATCATCAATTTTATAATCAGCCATCGTAAGCTCCTTTCAGTACTTCGTACAGTTTACCTTCTCCAACTCTGTCGATCGTGAATTTGAATCTTTCACCTGGTTTTGCGTGATCTCCGAAGAACTGGATTGCTGCATCTGTCACGCGGAAGAGCTGTTCTTCGGAAGTGATCAGTGGCAGGAATTCCTGTCCTTTGCTGATATGGTTTCCAAAAGTACCTCCAAATGATACAAGGAACGCTTCATTTACATCCCATGCATCTACCGGACAGGATTTTGCACAACGTCCGCAGTAGTTGCATTTGTCGGTATCGATCACAAGTTTGTCGTCCTTGAAGGAAATCGCTTCCTCGCGGCAGGCTTTTTCACAGACACCGCAATGGATACATGCATCTTCCTGCCAGGTAACCTGTGCGGCTCCTTTGATTCCTACATCGTTTTCTTCGGCTTTGAGACAGTTGTTCTGGCATCCGGTTACGCCGAATTTGAATTTATGAGGAAGTTCCCTTCCGAAATATCTCTCATTTAACTTAACAGCGATGTCGTAGCTGTTGATATTTCCGCTTGGACAGACTGCATTGCCCTGACATGCTGTTACCGTTCTTACTCTCGGTCCGCAGACACCTGGTTTACATCCGCCTGTGGCAAGATCTGCTGTCACATCATCGATGTCGTTTAATTTGATGAACGGGATCTCAACTCCCTGTCTGGAAGTGAGATGTACGTATCCATCACCGTATTTCTCAGCTACCTCTGCGATCTTCTTGAGGTTCTCTGCTGTCAGTGTTCCACCGACACAGGCAAGACGCAGGGAAAAGTTGTTTTTCTGTTTCTGGCGCATGAAACCGCCTTTTTTTAATGTTGCGTAATCTACTTTTGCCATTTTATTCTCCTTCTATCACTCGTCTGAAATCTTCCTTTAAGTCCTCGATATCTTCAATTCCCACACTGAGCCGGATCATGTCATCGTACACACCGGAAAGCTCTTTTTCTTCATTGGAAAGGTGTGCTGCGATGGTGCTTGACGGGTGGATCACCAGTGTCTTGGTGTCTCCGATATTGGATACCAGCCAGGGAAGTTTTAGTTCGTTTAAGATCTGGAAAGCTCTCTCCTTGCTTCCTGTTCTTAAGGTAATGATCGCTCCAAACCCACCATGGAACTGTTTCGCCGCGATCTCATGATATGGATGTTCCTCAAGTCCCGGATAGGAAACGGTGATGCCATGTCCTAATCCGTTCAGGAACTCCGCCAGCTCCATGGCGTTACTACAGTGACGCTGCATTCGAAGTCCCAGGGTTTCAAGTCCCAGATTGTTAAGAAAAGCATTCTGCGGTGCAAGACAGGCTCCCATGCTTCGAAAAAGTCCGTTCCGCAGTTTTGCAAGATAGGCAAATGGTCCGAACTTCTTAAATTCTGCCATCGCCGGATATTTCTCCGGGTCCCATTTAAACTTGCCTCCGCTCACCAGAACTCCGCTGATCGCATCACTGCTTCCGTTTATGTATTTGGATGAGGAATGAATCACAACATCCGCTCCGAGGCGTAATGGCTGGATCAGATATGGGGTTGCAACGGTGTTGTCAACCAGAAACGGAAGTCCATGCTTATGTGCGATCTCTGCCACTCCCTCGATGTCTGTGACATCCAGCTTCGGATTGCCGATCGTCTCTGCAAAAACGGCTCTGGTCTCAGGCATGATCGCCTTTTCAAAAGCATCCGGGGTGTTTTCCTTAACATAGGTTGTGGTGATCCCGTATGCCTTAAGCTCATCCAGAAGTTCTACCGTTCCACCGTAAAGTCCTGCCGCTGCCACAACATGATCACCATTTCGAAGAATGTTCATCAGTGCCATGGTCAGTGCTGCCATTCCGGAGGAACACGCTACACTTCCGACTCCACCTTCCAGTTTCGTCATCCGCTTCTCGAAGGATTCGATCGTCGGATTGTTGATCCTCGTGTAGGAGTAGCCTGCGCATTTGTTTGCGAAGATCTTCTCCAGCTCCTCTGCTGTATCGTGACGGAATGCACTGGACTGGTAGATCGGAACCTGTGTCGCGCCGTGAGGATTGCTGTCCTCGCTTCCATGAAGCAAAGTTGTGTTAAAACCGTATTCTTTCATTCCTGTGCTCCTTTGTTTTCCTTTGCTGTTTTGATGGTATTACTATATACCCATAAACATACCATGTCAATAGGTAATGTATGTTTTTTCCAAATTTTTTCATTTTTCTATTTTCAGCTTTCGGAACATATCAAAAAAGGCAGCAGAACACATCTTGCTTTTTTGATATGTTCTGCTGCCTTATGCCACAGAGTGGCTGTCAGATCACGTAATCTCCCATGTTTGAATTCTGTTCCAGAAGATCCTCCAGTGTGATTCCGTCAAAATATTCATTGATCAGCTTATAAAAGCCCTCCCACATCTGAAGTGTCTTACAGGTGGCAGCTCTCTCGCACTGGTTCGGATGATCATCCAGACAGGCAACCGGTGCCATGGATCCCTCTGTAATCCTTAAGATGCTCCCAATCGTATACTCAGAAGGTGTCCTGGCGAGACGATAACCGCCGCCCTTGCCTCTGAGTGCCTTGACAAATTTCTGTTTGCTTAATACGGAAACTATCGATTCCAGATATTTCTCTGAGATCTCCTGTCTCTTCGCAATGTCCATTAACGGAATATATTCTCCTGTATTATGCTCTGCAAGATCCAGCATGACGCGGATCGCATAGCGTCCTCTTGTTGAAATTTTCATGTAAATCCCTCCATATACCTATTATACCACAAGGTTATAGGGATTTCAAGCGATATCCCATCAGATTACAAGATAATCTTCTCTTGTAGAGCTGTTTTCCAGTGAGTAAACCTTGTTTTCTTTTATCACAAAAAGCCTCTGCACGAACACGTCGACTTTTTCGCCCTGGCGCACCATTGGCTCATCCAGGCCTCGTTTTGCCGTCAGCGTAACATCTCCGACTTTCACTTCCAGCTCAAAATAGCTTCCACGGAAAGCCACTCGTTCGACTTCTGCCCCGGATGCGGAGCTTTTGTACTTCTGTACCTCTGTCTTTCTGGTGACTTTGACAAACTCCGGACGGATGATCGCGTATTCGGCCCCTGGAATGTCCTCAAAATATTTGAACATCTGATAATCTTTTACAACAGCTGCCTGTCCGAAGAAAGATGCGCTGAATGCAGTTTCCGGACTCTGATATACCTCGACCGGGCTTCCCTTCTGTTCGATGTGGCCTCTGTTTGTGATGATGATCTCATCTGCCACCTCGATCGCCTCATCCTGGTCATGCGTCACGAAGATACTGGTAATCCCCAGCTGTTCGATCATATCTTTGAGCCAGGTACGGAGTTCCTGACGGATCTTGGCATCGATCGCCGCAAATGGCTCATCGAGGAGGAGAAGCTGCGGATTCGGAGCAAGTGCTCTCGCAAAAGCAACTCTCTGTCTCTGCCCACCGGAAAGCTGGCTTGGATATCTTTTTTCCAGACCCTTAAGGCCTACCAGCTCGATCAGTTCCATAACTCTGCTTTTGATGTATTTTTTGTCTGCTTTCTGGACTTTCAGGCCAAAAGCAACGTTGTCGTATACGGTCATATAGCGGAACAGCGCATAACTCTGGAATACGAATCCGATCCCGCGCTCACTTGCCGGAATGTCGTTGACTACTTTTCCATCAATGATGATCTCGCCGCTGTCCGGCTGCTCCAGACCTGCGATCATACGCAGGATCGTGGTCTTTCCACTTCCACTCGGACCCAGAAGACCGATCAGTTTTCCTTTCTCGATTCCAAAAGAAACATGGTCGGATGCTTTATAATCTCCAAAAGTTTTGTTGATATCCTTTAATTCGACGTACATTTAGACTTCCCCCTCTTTTTTTCCTCTGTGCTCCATCACGCTGCGGATGATCAGAAGGATCACCGCCATGATCACCAGGATCGAAGATACCGCAAATGCCGGCACATACTGAAATTCATTGAATAAGATCTCCACATGTAGCGGCAGTGTGTTGGTCAGGCCGCGAAGATGTCCTGACAGAACGGAAACCGCTCCGAACTCTCCCATTGCTCTCGCTGTACATAATACGATTCCATACAGGAGTGCCCATTTGATATGTGGAAATGTAATTTTGGAAAAAATCGTCCAGCCTTTCGCGCCCATCAGTGCGGCCGCCTCTTCTTCATCTGTTCCAATGGATTCCAGTACAGGAAGAAGCTCACGGAACACAAATGGAAAAGTAACAAATACCGTTGCAAGAACGATACCTGGAACTGCAAAGACGATCTGGATATTCGCCTTCTGCAGATACGGATAAAGGATGCTCTGTTTTCCAAAGATCAGAAGGTAGATAAGACCGGCAATGATTGGTGAGACTGTGACCGGAACATCGATCAGAGTCGTGAGCAGTTTTTTGCCCTTAAACTGAAATCTCGTGACTGCCCAGGCTGCACATAATCCAAGAACGGTGTTGCATACGACTGCGATCACGGTTGCTTTCAGTGTCAGCATCAATGCGGCGATCGTATAGGAGTCTGTCACCGCTTCTACATAGACTTCCCAGCCTTTTTTGAGAGCTTCTGTGACTACGACAAACAGCGGGAGTACCAGCATCACAAAAAGAAATAAAACGCTGATCCCGATCAGAAGATATTTTACGATCTTTGATTCATTTTCTCTGTTTTTCATCAGACGTTGCCTCCTCTCAGTCTTTTTGAATTGCGTGCCTGCATCAGATTCATCAGAAACAGGATGAGGAACGATGCGATCAGCATGACGAGAGCGATCGAAGTTGCGCTTTTGTAATCGAATTCCTGAAGTTCTGACATGATGATGAGTGGTGTGATCTCAGTCTCGTAAGGTCTGTTTCCTGCGATAAATACAACGCTTCCGTATTCTCCAAGGCAGCGTCCGAACGCCAGTCCTGTACCGGTAAGAAGCGGAGGAAGAAGTTCCGGAAGAATGACTCTTCGAAAAATATATCCAGGCTTCGCACCCATGACTCTTGCTGCTTCTTCATAAGAACCGTCCAGCTTTTCAAGGACTGGCTGCACTGCTCTTGCGACAAACGGAATTCCTACAAAGATCAGTGCAAATGTGATCCCAAGTTTCGTGTAGGCGATCTTGATGCCGAATTTTGCAAAAAAACTTCCGATGAGTCCCTGGTCTGATGTCAGGGAAGTCAAAGAGATGCCGGCAACTGCGGTCGGCAGCGCGAATGGAAGTTCGATCATACCGTCCATGATCCGTTTGCCCGGGAATTCATAGCGTACCAGAACCCACGCAAGGATCAGTCCCATCATGGCGTTGACAAGGGATGCGCCCAGTGCGGTGATAAAGCTGACATAGAAACTGGACAGGACTCTCTTTCTTGTAATGACCTCAAAAAATTCTCTCATCCCAAGCTGCGAAGAATACACAACAAGAGAAGCCAGCGGGATCAGAACCACGATACTGAGCATGGTGATCGTCACACCCATGGTCAGTCCGAATCCCGGAATTACTCTTTTTTTGCTTTTTTTCATAATCGTTCACCTCGTATTTTAGTTGCCGTAGATCTGATCAAAGATCCCGCCGTCTGCAAAATGTTTCTCCTGCACTTCCTGCCAGCCGCCAAAATCATCGATCGTTTTTAACTCCATCGTAAGGTCAAACACATCGCTGTATTCCTTCAGGATCTCCTCGTTGACCGGGCGGTAATAATTTTCTGCCGCGATCCTCTGTGCATCGCCGGAATAAAGATAGTTCAGATATTCTTTTGCGATGTCCTCTGTGCCGCGGTTCTCTGCCACTTCGTCGACCACTGCCACAGACGGCTGTGCCAGTACACTGATGCTCGGGTTGATGATCTCAAATTCATCCGGATCATCCTGTACAGAAAGAAATGCTTCATTTTCCCAGGCGATCAGGACATCTCCCTGTCCGTTCTCCACGAAGGAAGTGGTCGCGCTTCTTGCACCGGAATCCAGAACAAGTACATTCTGGTATAATTTTTTGATAAATTCTTCCATCTTGTCTTCCTGGTTATTATAAGCTTTCTGTGCATATGCCCAGGCTGCCAGATAGTTCCAGCGGGCTCCACCGGAAGTCTTCGGGTTTGGTGTGATCACATCAACATCGTCACGGATCAGATCATCCCAGTCCTGAATATTTTTCGGATTGCCTTTTCTTACCAGAAATACGATCGTGGAAGTGTAGGGAGCACTGTCGTCCGGAAGTTCTTCTTTCCATCCTTCATCGATCATTCCTGCATCCTGGATCGCATTGATATCATATTCCAGTGCCAGTGTCACCACATCTGCCTGCAGGCCGTTGATGACTTCCAGTGCCTGTTTGCCGGAACCGCCGTGGGACTGGATCACGTCCACATCCTGACCGGTCTCTTCCTTCCAGTGTTCCTGAAAGATCTTGTTATAAGATTCATACAGTTCCCTCGTTGGATCGTAGGAAACATTGATAATATGTACATCGGATCCTGCCCCTGCATCGTAGGAACAGACTCCGGTAAAAACTGCAATTCCAAGTACTGCTGCCAGACACAGGCTTCTCAGTTTTTTCTTTGTCATTTCTGCCACTCCCTGTTGTTTTCTTTTTTTACGTTAAAGGCATTATATACCAATAAACATACTTTTTAAATATGTTTTTTAGAAAACGTTTGCACAGATGTTTCTCCGGCACTGGTCGGGCATTGATCAAGCAGCAAAAAAGACCGCCAACACAGCACCTGTTCCCCTGTACGCCAGGAGTTACAGCAGTCTGTATTGATGGTCTTTTTTATTTTATATTTTTATTTCTGTTCATCGTAAGTGTCAAGGAAATTGTGTCTCACGCCATCCTGCTTGTATCCGATGACGGTATTCAGGTTGACATTCTCCACGCTTCGGAAAATATTATATTCAATGACCGGATCCTTCTTGGCAAGTTCATGGATCAGTTCCTTGATCTCCGCACGCTTGGAGCCCTTCTCAGTACCGCCGCAGGATGCACAGTGCTCTGTAAAGCGGCATGCACACTGGATGAAATGAAGGTCATTGTAATTCGCCCAGTGAATGATATCTGCCTCACGGATCAGATACAGCGGGCGGATCAGCTCCATTCCCTCAAAGTTCGTACTGTGAAGCTTCGGCATCATGGTCTGGACCTGTGCGCCATAGAGCATTCCCATCAGGATCGTCTCGATGACATCATCATAGTGGTGTCCGAGCGCGATCTTGTTGCAGCCCAGTTCTTTGGCTTTGCTGTAGAGATAACCTCTTCTCATTCTCGCGCAGAGATAGCATGGTGACTGTTCTTCTGCTGCAACGATATTAAAAATATCCGACTCAAAAACTGTGATCGGCACATTCAGGATCTTTGCATTATCCTTGATCGTCTGATAATTGATTTCATTATAGCCCGGGTTCATTACCAGGAAAACAACCTCAAAGTTCTTCTTGCCGTGGCGGGAAAGCTCCTGAAACAGCTTCGCCATCAGCATGGAGTCCTTGCCGCCTGAGATACAGACTGCGATCTTGTCTCCGTCCTGCACAAGCTCGTACTCACGGATCGCCTTGGTAAATCTCCTCCAGATCGGCTTGCGGAATTTCTTGATGATGCTGCGCTCGATGTCCTTTGTGCGCTGTTCTGCCGCATTGTGATCCGCCATCATTTTGCTGAGTTTGATCTTGAGCCATGCGCGGTAGCCGTTCTTGATGCTGTATACTTCATACCCCTGTTCATTCAGTTCCTGCGCAATTTCCTCACTCTTCTGCCCGGTATAACAGAGCAGATAAACCGGACAGTCCTTGCGGATCTCGTCCATATGCTCTTCTAATTCTTCCCAGTAGATGTTGACAGCCCCCGGATAGGTTTCCTTGTCAAAATCTGCCTTGTCACGGATGTCTATGATCTGTTTTTCCCTTGTATCTTCCTGTAATTCTTCAATCGTTCTAATACACATATGCTTCTTCCTTAATAAAAAATTTCTTATATACAGTAATCGCTCCAGGTGCTCTCGGAAACGTGGGAGCAGCTGTTCCGGATCATCAGGTGACCGGAAAGTTCCATACGCACGACACCGCTGTGTCCGCCTTTCATGCGGTCGAGAAGAAGGTAGAGGGCAAATTTCCCCATCTCTTCCTTCGGAAGTCCTACAGTTGTCAGCATCGGCTTCGTGTACTGCGCTTCCTCGATATCGTCACTCGCTATGATCGACGGCGTAAAATAAAGATTCCTGCAGCGTCCCAGATATTTCAGCATTCCGACAGCCGTAATGTCATTGGCGCAGTAGATTCCTGTCGGACAGTCGTCAGACTTAAGAAGCTGCTCCATCGCTTCGTAGCCTTCCTTCTCTGTCTGGTTCGTCTCCACGACATACTCCGGGATCACATCCAGGTTATTTCTCTTAAGAGTGTCCAGATAGCCATTGTAACGGTCCTCGTTTCGACAGTTTCCGACATACCCGATATTCCGGTGCCCCAGTGAGATCAGATGTTCCACTGCCATCGCCGCGATCTTTCTGCCGTCACACAACACTTCATCCACCTCATAATTGGTGGAATTACGGTTGACTGACACTACGCTCCGGTATTTCTGATTTAGTTTCTTAAGGGCCACAGGATTGCATCGGCCGATCACGATCAAGCCGTCCTGTTTTCCCTCCGTCTCAGTATACATTCCCTGGATGATCTGGTCAAGATTTTCCCGCCGGCATTTTCGGTCATCGGAAAAAAGCGGCATATACCAGACTTTGGAGAGGATGCAGTTGTGCTCGTGAATCTCGCTCTCCACCACGCGGAGAAGCTCTGTGAAAAAAGGATCCGTCCTTGACTCATCAGTTCTTGTCATCAGTACATTAACGTACCAGATCCGGCTGTCTCTGGACTGCCTGCCTTTTTTGAGATTTCTTGCCGCCTCGTTTGGGACGTAATTCATTTCCATGGCGATCGCCCAGACTTTTTCCCGAAGGCCGGGAATCGAACATTTGTAGTCAGGACGGTTAAGGATTCTGGAAACGGTTGAGATAGATACTCCTGCTTTTTCTGCAATCTTTTTGATAGACATATGTGTATTTCCTCTTGAAGTCGATAAAAAAACCGGAGGCCAGGGCATCGCCTCAAACCTCCAGAGTTTTTCAGATATAGTACATTTCTTGTTTTTCGTAATGATCGGAATAATATCCGCTCATTTGTGCCAAAGTCAAGTTTGACAGAATCTGATCGAGTTCCTGATTGACGGTATCCACCACCAGCTTCTGAATCGTATCTGAGATTCCTTTATAGCTGTTTTCCGCCACAACATCCTCATCTTCGAGGTGGTAGCTTCCTTCGAGAGCTTCCACCACGGATGCAACAGTGATCTCGTCAGCAGCCTTCGCCAGATTATATCCTCCCTGGGAGCCTTTGACACTTTTTACTATGCCTGTTCTGCGGAACGAGGCAAATATGTGTTCCAGAAACTGCAGAGAAATGTCATTTCTCTCAGCTATGGTTTTCAGGGCTACCGGTGTGCTGGACGGCTGTGCAGCCAGGTCCATCAGCGCAGTGAGACCATATCTGGTTTTTTTGCAAAATTTCAATTACTGGATTGCCTTGAAAGCTTCATCCAGATCCTGGATGATATCGTCGATGTTTTCCGTTCCGATGGAAAGACGAATCGTGTTCGGTTTGATACCCTGATCCAGAAGCTCTTCTTCTGTGCACTGGCTGTGGGTGGTGGTTGCCGGATGGATAACCAGTGATTTAACATCTGCTACGTTTGCAAGCAGAGAGAACAGTTCCAGGTTGTCGATAAAGTCTTTGGCTGTCTGTGCATCTCCCTTGATCTCGAATGTGAAGATAGATCCACCGCCATTCGGGAAGTATTTTGCATACAGAGCTTTCTGGCTCTCATCATCTGTTACGGACGGATGATGTACTTTCTCTACCATTGGGTGATTGTTCAGGTACTGAACAACTTTGAGTGCGTTCTCTACATGACGCTCTACACGCAGGGACAGTGTCTCAAGACCCTGAAGGAAGATGAAGGAGCTTACTGGAGAGATCGTTGCACCTGTGTCACGAAGAAGGATCGCACGGATCTTTGTAACAAATGCAGCCGGTCCGCATGCTTTTGTGAAGCTGATTCCATGGTAGCTCGGGTTTGGCTCTGTCAGGGACGGGAATTTACCGGAAGCTTCCCAGTCGAATTTGCCACCTTCTACGATGACACCACCGATTGTTGTTCCATGTCCTCCGATGAATTTGGTTGCGGAATGAACAACGATGTCTGCACCGTACTCGATCGGTCTTACAAGGTATGGTGTTGCGAATGTGTTATCTACAACGAGCGGGATCTGATGTCTGTGAGCGATCTCAGCGCAAGCTTCAACATCAACAACGTCAGAGTTCGGGTTTCCAAGAGTCTCGATGTAAAGTGCTTTGGTGTTGTCCTGGATAGCATTCTCTACTTCTTCAAGATTGAAGATGTCTACGAATGTTGTTGTGATTCCATATGCCGGAAGGGTATGCTCCAGAAGGTTTGTTGTTCCACCGTAGATGTTCTTTGCTGCTACGATGTGGTCTCCGTTCTGTGCAAGGTTCTCAATCGTGTATGTAATTGCTGCTGCACCGGAAGCTACTGCAAGTGCTGCTGTACCGCCTTCAAGTGCTGCGATTCTCTTCTCAAAAACGTCCTCTGTCGGGTTTGTCAGACGTCCGTAGATGTTACCTGCATCTGCAAGTCCGAAACGAGCTGCTGCATGATCGCAGTTACGGAATACATAAGAAGATGTCTGGTAGATCGGAACTGCTCTTGCATCGGTAACCGGATCCGGCTGTTCCTGTCCTACGTGAAGCTGAAGTGTTTCAAATTTGAATTTTCTGTTTTCTCTTGTGATCTTTTCGCCCATAATAATCTGATCCTCTTTTCTGTTTTTTTGATTTTTTGTGGGGGAAGGAAGAAACTCTTCCTTCCGACTGCCTATTGTATATGAAATTTCTTACTCTGTAAACAGTGCTGTTGAGTAATATCTGTCACCTGTATCCGGAAGAAGTGCTACGATCGTCTTTCCTTTGTTTTCCGGACGTTTGGCAAGTTCGATCGCTGCGTAGAGAGCTGCTCCTGAGGAGATACCTACGAGAACGCCTTCTTTCTTGGCAAGAAGCTTCGCTGTTGTGAAGCATACTTCGTTGTCGATCGGCATGATCTCATCATAAACCTGTGTGTTGAGGACTTCCGGAACGAATCCGGCTCCGATACCCTGGATCTTGTGCGGACCGCCTTTTCCTTCGGAAAGTACCGGGGAAGTTGCAGGCTCTACTGCTACGATCTTGATGTCCGGGTTCTGTTCTTTGAGGTATTCACCTGTTCCTGTAAGTGTTCCGCCTGTGCCGACACCGGCTACGAAGATGTCTACCTTTCCGTCTGTGTCGTTCCAGATTTCAGGACCTGTGGTTGCTTTGTGTACTGCCGGGTTTGCCGGGTTTACGAACTGTCCCGGGATGTAGCTGTTCGGGATTTCTTTGGCAAGTTCGTCTGCTTTGGCGATCGCACCTTTCATTCCCTTGGCTCCCTCTGTCAGAACCAGTTCTGCGCCGTATGCTTTCAGGATGTTTCTACGTTCAATACTCATGGTCTCCGGCATAGTGAGGATGATTCTGTATCCTTTCGCTGCTGCGATGGATGCAAGACCGATTCCTGTGTTTCCGGATGTCGGCTCGATGATCACGGATCCTTCCTTGAGGATTCCTTTTGCTTCAGCATCCTCGATCATCGCTTTGGCGATTCTGTCCTTGACGCTTCCTGCCGGGTTGAAGTACTCGAGTTTCACAAGGATGGTTGCTTCCAGTCCGAGTTCCTTCTCTACATTTGTTACTTCTACAAGTGGAGTGTTTCCGATCAGTCCAAGTGTTCCTTTATAAATGTTTGCCATGGTGTTTACCGCCTTTCTGTTTTCTTATTTATTCGTGTCTGTTTTTATTAACATACCTCTTTGATATGTTTAGTATGTTATTCCTTTTTACCCGAAATGTCAATAGGTTTTTGGAAAAAAATTGAACTTTTTTTCGCAGTATTGTATAATCCATTTATACGCGGAAAATAAACCTTTAGGAGAATGCATTTTATGAATCAGCAAACAGATAAAGCGATCCTGGTCGTGAGCTTCGGAACCAGTTATGAAGCCTCCAGAAAAGCTACCATAGAAAAGATCGAGCAGGATATTGCCGATGCTTTTGGCGATCATCGAATCTATCGTGCATGGACCAGCAAGATGATCATTTCTGTTCTTAAGAAAAGGGACAATTATATCGTTCCTACGGTAAAAGAAGCCCTGGAACAGATGATCGCAGACGGGATCCGGGAAGTGGCTGTGCAGCCGACACATATCCTGGACGGTATCGAGAATCATGTTATGAAGGAAGAAGTTCTTTCTTATAAAGAATCTTTTGACAAAATTGTATTCGGTACTCCTCTTCTGACCTCACCGGAGGATGAGCAGAAAGCGATCGAAGCTGTAAATTCTGAATTTTCTGATCTGAAAGATCCGGAAGCCCTGGTACTTATGGGCCATGGAACCACGCATCAGGTTAATGTTGTTTATGCAGGACTGGATAAGAAGTTTAAAACTTCAGGACACTCCAACGTCTTTATCGGAACAGTGGAAGCAGAACCAACGATCCAGGATCTTGTCAGAGAGGTATCTGCTTTCCAGCCATCCAAGATCTATATGACACCGTTTATGATCGTGGCGGGTGATCATGCACACAATGATATGGCTGGAGATTCCCCGAATTCCTGGGTCTGTCAGTTTAAAGAAGCCGGATTTGAAGTCTGTCCTGTTTTGAAGGGACTTGGCGAATATCCGGGAATCCGTGCGATGTTTGTGGAGCATGCACGTGAGGCGATTACTTCTATGTAATATTTCAGCATCAAAAAAGTCTGGACATCAAGACTTATAAAATCTCGAATGTCCAGACTTTTTTTAATTCTTCTGACTCTTCTTACATATCTGAATCCCGATAAGCAGAAGCACCGGGAACACGATCGCCGCGAGGATTCCCATCCTCAGATTATTACCCACACTGCTGGATACGAAACCGGCAAGTGTCGGACCGCCGGAGCAGCCGAGGTCTCCTGCGAGAGCAAGTAATGCAAACATTGCGGTACCGCCGCCTCTGATGGATGCCGACGCAATGCTGAACGTTCCCGGCCACATGATCCCTACGGAAAATCCGCAGACAGCACAGCCGATGAGACTGAGCATCGGAACCGGAACGAAAGCGATGCAGAGATAAGAGATCACGCAGAGAATGCTGCTGTAGATCATAAAACGTTTCAGATCGATCTTCTCTCCGTATTTCCCATAAAGAAGTCTTGCAAGTCCCATCAGGACTGCAAATGCCATCGGACCCGCGAGGTCTCCGACCGTCTTGCTGACCTTCAGTCCTTCTTCTGCAAAAGTGGATGCCCACTGGCTCACTGCCTGTTCACTCGCTCCTGCACAGGTCATCATCAGCATCACGACCCAGAAGATCTTCATGGAGCAGAGTTCTCTGATAGAAAGTCCCTTCTCTCCTTCTTCATGCAGGGAATAGATCGGGGAAGTCAGAAATATGATTCCATTGAGCACCGGGATGACCGCCCAGATGCGTGCAAGGATCTTCCAGTTTGCGATTCCGAAGGTACTGAAGAAGATCGTGGAAATCAGAACGACTCCCACATGTCCCCAGCAATAAAACGAATGCAGAAGGCTCATTGCTTTTTCTTTGTTGTCTGTCGGGCAGGCCTCGATGATCGGGCTGATCAGTACCTCCAGAAGTCCGCCGCCGATTGCGTAGATCGCAACTGCGATCAGAATGCCGATAAACGGATCTGCCGTGACTTCCGGAAGGATCGTCAGCAAAAACAGACCGATCGCCGAACAGATATGCGCGATCGTTACCGATGCCTTATATCCGATCTTATCTACAAATCCGGCTGACAGAAGGTCGATCAGAAGCTGGATCATAAAGTTGATCGTGATCAGCAGCGTGATCTTTGACAGCGGGATCTGGTAGCTTTTCTGGAATGTTACGAACAGCAATGGAACAAAATTGTTGACGATTGCCTGCACGATGTATCCCACGAAACAGGCGTACATGGTTCTTTTGAATGATGGTCTCATACCTTTTCTCCTGTAAAATATAACTTAGAATTTTATCATAATATCTTTTCCAGAAAAATACCAGCCATATTTTGACCACTTTTTACGAAATCCTGACTTTCTTTAAGGAAAATCATTTCAAAACTGAATCCTGATTTCTCTCTTAATGGCCATCTGGCATCGGATATGACATGCAGCATATTTTCCGATGCGTGAATACATTTGCTCGCATAAGGTACCATTTGCTTTTTATGCTTTTCTTTCTATATATGACCAGCCTTGCGTAAAAAATACTTTTTTGTTACAATTGTAAACTTTTTAATTTTTTAAGTTGACAATTCGTACTCTTTCTTTTAAAATTGTAAACCATAAAGATTTTGGAGGTTTACAAATGTCAAAGACGAAAACTTTAATCTACTGCAGTCTTTTTACTGCGCTGATCGCGGCGGGGGCTTTTATCAAGATCCCGGTGCCGGTGGTTCCTTTTACTTTGCAGTATCTGTTTACGATGCTTGCAGGGCTGCTGCTTGGTTCGAAACGTGGAACGATCTCTGTCGTTGCCTACATGCTTCTGGGGCTTGCAGGGCTTCCGATCTTCTCTGAGGGCGGCGGTCTCTGGTATGTCTTTAAACCAAGTTTTGGCTATATCATTGGATTCTGTCTCGGAACTTACGTGACAGGACGTATCGCAGAACATCTGAAGAAAAAGACGATCTTCCGCTACCTGCTCGCAAACCTGGCGGGACTTATGATCGTCTATGCCTGCGGCATGATCTACTACTACGTGATCTGCAATTATGTGATCAACACACCGATCGGGATCTGGCCGCTCATCCTCTACTGCTTCCTTCTTGCAGTACCTGGTGACATCGCTTTAAGCATCCTTGGTGCCATCATTGCCAGACGTGTCCGTCCAGTCGTGATCCAGTACCTTTCTGATTCCAATACAACTTTATTACATACGGAGGAGACAGCAAAATGAACCCACTTACTTTAGCCCAGGAAATCATTGACGGACGCAGGATCACAAGAGAGGATGATCTTTCCTTCTTTCTCACCTGTGATCTGGATGAATTATGCGAAGGTGCAAACCGCATCCGCAAGGCCTGTATCGGAGACAAAGTAGACCTCTGCTCGATCATCAACGGACGCAGCGGCAGATGCCCGGAAGACTGTAAATACTGTGCACAGTCCGCACACCACCACACTTCCTGCGAAGTTTATGATTTTCTTCCGGAGGAAAAAATCCTTGAAGCCTGTAAGATGAACGAGTCCGAAGGTGTTGACCGTTTTTCCATCGTCACCGCCGGAAAAGCTCTGACAGGAAAAGAATTCGACCAGGCGATCCATGCCTATGAGACCATGCATAAAGAATACAAGATCGACCTCTGCGCTTCCATGGGATTTATCTCCGCAGAACAGCTTCACCGTCTTCACGAGGCAGGCGTGACCAGCTACCATCACAACATCGAGACCTCCCGCAGAAATTTCCCGAACATCTGCACCACACACACTTACGACATGAAGATCGAAACCCTCAAAAAAGTCAAAGCCGAAGGCATGTGCGCCTGCTCCGGCGGCATCATCGGCATGGGTGAGACCTGGGAAGACCGTCTGGATATGGCGATCAGCCTTGCTGAACTTGGCATCGACTCCATCCCGATCAATGCTCTGATGCCGATCCCGGGAACGCCTCTGGAACATCTCCCGGAACTTTCTGAGCCGGATATCCTCCGTACGATCGCTTTCTTCCGCTATATCAACCCGGAAGCAAACATCCGTCTCGCCGCCGGACGCGCCCTTCTCACCAACGACGGAGAAACTGCATTCAAGGCCGGAGCCTCCGCTTCCATCACCGGAAACATGCTGACCACCGTTGCCTGCGCGACGATCCGAAGCGACCGCAAGATGCTCGCTGACATGGGACGTGACGTGACTCCTGAATACTGGAAGGAAGTGTAAAATAAAAATGAGCAAAGCAATTTTTCTCACCGGAACCGGTACAGATATCGGCAAAACCTTCATCGCCGGGCTGATCGTAAAAAAACTTGCACAGGCGGGCAAGAATCCTGCCTATTACAAGGCAGCCATGAGCGGAAATGACCGCCGCCCAGACGGAAGCCTGATCCCAGGCGATGCACTTTTTGTCCGGCAGATGTCCGGTATCTCACAGCCGCTTGGCGAAATGTGCCCTTATGTATATGAAAATGCCTGGTCACCACACCTTGCCTCCCGCGTGGAGGGAAATCCTGTTGACCTCGCTGTTGTCCACGAAGGTTTTACGAAAGTCGCTGAGAACTATGACTACATCACGATGGAAGGAAGCGGTGGGATCCTCTGCCCTCTCTGTTTTGATGAGCGCAAGATCCAGCTTGAAGATGTGATCCGGGAATTTGGACTTTCCAGTATCCTTGTCGCCGATGCCGGTCTTGGCACGATCAACAGTGTTGTCCTGACTTTTGAATATATGAAGACACACAACCTTCCGCTTAAGGGTATCATTTTTAATCATTACCATCCGGGAAACATCATGGAAGAAGATAATATTTCCATGTGCGAACATATGACAGGGCTTCCTGTGCTTGCAAAGGTACAGGACAATGCCACAGAACTTGAGACAGATGCAGATGTGCTGAGTGCACTTTATGACGAGGTGAAGATCAGATGATATGGTATCCTTATGAACAGATGAAAACAATGAAAGAGCCTTACAAGATCCTGGATGCAGAAGGCGTGCATCTCTACACCAAAGACCAGAAACTGATCGATTCGATTTCTTCCTGGTGGTGTATGATCCACGGCTACAAACACCCGGAACTGACCGCTGCCATCAAAGAACAGGCTGACCGTTTCTGCCATGTGATGCTCGGCGGTCTCACCCATGAGCCGGTAGAAAAACTTTCTGATAAGCTCCAGGAATTTCTTCCGGGTGACTTGGACTACTGCTTCTTTTCTGATTCCGGAAGCGTTGCGGTAGAAGTTTCCCTCAAGATGGCTCTCCAGTACAACACCAATCAGGGAAGAAAACGCCCCCTGGTGCTGGCTCTGGAACATGCCTACCACGGAGATACCTTCAAGGCAATGGAAGTCGGCGATGACGAAGATTATCATTTCGCTTTTGACAAAAAAGAAGGCGTTGTCCATATACCGACAGAGATCCCGGCGCTTGAGGAAGCATTTGAACTTTACCATGACAGGCTGAACTGCTTTATCGTAGAACCGCTCCTTCAGGGTGCCGGCGGCATGCGGATGTATAATATTTCTTTCCTGAAACGTGCCAGAGAACTGTGTGATCAGTATGATGTGCTTCTGATCTTTGACGAGGTTGCGACCGGATTTGGCCGTACCGGAAACCGCTTTGTGGCAGACCTTGTCCTTCCGGACATCCTGGTTCTCGGGAAAGCCCTGACCGGCGGTTATATCGGACATGCTGTCACGGTTGCAAACCACAAAGTCTTTGACGCTTTTTACAGCGACGATGACCGCCTTGCCCTGATGCACGGTCCGACCTTTATGGGAAATCCACTTGCCTGCGCCGTTGCACTTAAGGGAATCGAGATCTTTGAACGTGACGATTATATGAGCAAGATCCGGCATATCGAACAGATCTCCCGTCAGGAAATGGAAAATTTCTCTGACCCGCGCATCAAAGAAGTCCGCATCATGGGCGGCTGTACCTGCGTCGAAGTCCACGATTCCAAGACCCTGGAAGGCTTCCAGCAGTTTGCTTATGAGCGTGGTGTCTTCTGCAGACCCTTCTTAAACTATATGTATTCCATGGTTCCTTATGTGATCTCAGACGGGGAACTGATTCAGATCTTTGACGTAATGAAGGACTGGTTTCACTGAAACCAGCCCTTCTGTTTTACTTTTGTTTCTTTTTTCTCAGATATTCCAGAATAACCTCTATTTTGCGGATTGCATTTTTTTCGGCATTCTGATATTTCTGCACATCTTCGTTCCAGGAACTGTACTCTGGATCCTTGCGGTGGTCTTCAAGATCATAATGTTCTTCCAGATAACTTCCGAAATAACGGCTCAGTTTTTCTGCTCCGAGAACATTCAGATGATCGCCATTATCAAGGCTGTCTTTTTCCCAGTCAATCCCTAATTCCTCTGTCATCAGATTAAAATCAAGATATTCCGCACCATTCTGCTCTGCATAATCTGTCAGTGTATTATGCTTTGCATAATTATAGTTATTCGGAGACGGTGCACTGTACAGGATCACCGAAATTCCTTTTTCTCTGCACATTGCAAGCATTTTGTCCATGTAAGAGCGGACAGCCCGGGACATGTACTCTCTGCGCTCCGTTTTTTCCATGTAGCTGCCGCCGTCATAAGGCTCCACAATATCCCGGACAACAAACCCCTTATAGTAAACCTGCTGTTTTTCCGGGCCCATAAGCCAGTTCTGCCACATGCTGTGAAGCAGAAACACCGGAAAATAATAATTAACTGTCTGTGCAATCGTCTTACTGAACCCCTCTGCAGCATTCTGCGGTTGAAACATACTGTTCGTTTCGAATACAACAACCTTCGGTTCCTGCGTGCGCAGAGCTCTCCTGAGCATATAATAGGTTTCTTCCACTTCCTGTCCGGTCTGACCGCAGACAAACGAAGCAATTCCATTCTGTTTCCAGATCTCCAGTGGTGAAAATGTCGTATAGCTTTCGCTGTCTCCCAGAACAAGAACATCTATGCTGTTTTTCTTTTCATTCTGAATATTAAGCCAGGGTCGGTTTCTTGACTGTACAAACTCCGGATGTTTTTTTGCCATATTTACAAAGAAAGCAGACAGGATCAAAATCAGGCAGAGAAAAATTGCCAGAAACACTGCCGGTTTCTTTAAAGTTCTCATTTTCTGTTTAAAATCCTGCATAAATCAAATCAACCTGCTGATATCCTGTACCATAAGCACCTAACAGAAGTACTGCAAAAATCAGTCCATAATAAAGTATCCAGCGTACCGGAAGCTTCATCTCCTGCAGCTTATCCCAGTTCAGCAGTTTCCTTTCTTTTAATATATCTGCCACAGCGACAATAAGAATTCCAAAACCAACAGCTGCAAAATCTGCGGCGTTTAATCCCATTCCCAAAAGAGTTCCATCCCACAGTTTCTGTAGTTCAAACCCCTGAAAGATGCTTCGGAACATGTGAAATCCGGCTGCTGCACCTTCTGCCCTGAAAAACATTTCACCTGTAAAAATGATCATCCAGGTTTTCAGGATCTGCGGCACTCTCCAGTACAATGCGTGACAGTCCAGATGAAATCTTTCAAGAACCATCTCCCTGACCGGTGCAACTGCTTCTCCTGCCAGAAGGATTACAAAATAATACATTCCATAAAGAATGTAATTCCACTGTGCACCATGCCACAGACCATTGCACATCCATACCGGGAACAAAGTCATTGCAAAGATTCCCATCTTGGTCAGATATTTCCCAACATGTTTCCGCGCAAAGTGGTTCCATTTCTTGACCAGCCCCGAAACCGAAACCGGATAAAAAACATATGCTTTCAGCCATGCGCCAAGTGTAATATGCCATCTTCTCCAGAATTCAGATGCATTTCCGGCAAAAAACGGCTGCCGGAAATTCTCCGGAAGATCCACACCAAAAAGGTTGCCGCTGCCGATCACGATATCCATACAGCCGGAAAATTCCATATAAAGCTGAAGCGTATATGCAATGGCGACAACCACGATCATAACACCATGATAGCTGGTATAATCGTCATAAATCGCTGCTACCAGAACAGAAAGTCTGTCCGCCACAACAATTTTTTTGAACAGTCCCCAGGCAATACGGATGATTCCCTTTGTAAGATTTTCGCTTCGAACCGGTCTGCACTCCCAGAGTGCATCTGCTGTATCATTCCAGCTGCTGATCGGTCCCTCCATGATCTGCGGAAAAAAGCCCAGGAAAAGGGCTACTTTGCCAAAATTATGTTCTGCTTTGATCCTACCCCAGTAAACATCTGCCATATAGCCAATTGCCTCCAGCGTATAGAAAGAAATTCCTATCGGGATCAGAAGGTTCTGTGGGTTCAGATGAAAGCCGCTTCCTGATGCTGCAAAGATTCTGTTTATATTCTGTATAAAAAAATTACAGTACTTTAAATATGCCAGGATTCCAAGTAAAATAACAATCCCGGCTATAAGAACTTTTTTTTCTTTTGCTTTGTACTGTTTTTTTACGGCAGAACGTTCTTTGGAGGGAAGCCCTTTTGACCTGGCTTTTCCGGTTTCTTTGAGCTGCTCCATCCAGCGCCCTGCTCCGTAGACCAGTCCTGAAACCGCAATCAGATATCCCACAAGCCACTGGCTGAAGGACCAGAAAAAGATATATCCTGCAAGGATCAGAACTGCTCTGCGCATTTTTTGTGATGAAAAATGATATACAAGAACTACCAGCGGCAAAAACACAAACAGATATAACTCTGTATGATATGCCAATGCCATATCAGTTCTCCTGTAATCTCTGGATCATTTTCCACATAGCATCTGCGGAATTAAAGTTTTCCGGAACGATCTCAGATGCATCAATTTCAATTTCGAACTGATCTTCCAGCTCAGAAATAAGGCTGATCACTCCAAAAGAATCCAGAATACGGTCATCGATCAGGGCTGTTTCATCTTCCCAGTTTACAGTATCATCAATATCATTTAAAATTTCCAGTAAAGTTTCCATTATTATTTTTCCTCCATATTCCATTTATAGGTTTTGTATGCTTTTCTTACCTGTCTGAATCCATCTGTATTATTATACAGCATAATCTTCGGAAGGCTGTGGCTCAAGAACAGCAGCATGCCCTCCATGCAGGAGTAAGCTCCTGTCTTCTTAAATACCAGAACATCTCCCGGCTTCGGATCTGTAAGCGGCAGTTTCTGTACCATAATATCATTTACAGTGCAAAGGCTTCCGCAGATTGTCCAGTTCTTCTGTTCTCCCTGTCTCTCTTCGGCAAGAACTTCCATTGGTGGCTCATACATTCCTCTGATCTGTCCGTCATAATTAAGCTGATGGATTCCCCCATCTGTAATGCAGTAATTTCTGTCATCACTTGATTTGACATCCATGATCTTTGTAAGATAATATCCACAGTCCGCTGCAAAGGCTCTTCCCATCTCGAGAGTTACCCTGCCGGAGAAGTTCATCTGTTCCAGAGTCTGTACCAGCTCCATGAGACCATCATCCCCGATTGCTTTGGATGGATCAAAATAAGGAACCGGCATTCCCGGACCATACTCCAGTTCTTCTGGTTCAAAATCATATTTCTGCTTCAGTTCAGTAAGAAAAACATCGAGTTTCTCCAGTTCCTTCTGGATCTTTCCGACAGAACGTTTCTGTGTGCCGGAAAAATAGTGGATCCCACGGATCTTAAGGAAAGGATAGTTCTGACGATTTTCAATAAGCTCTTCGATCGTCTTCTGATCCATTCCGAACTGATTGCCGCTTGTCAGTCTCGGAAACACTGAAATTTCCTGCCTGTGCTCCGCTGACCAGTTCTTAAGAAGTTCAAACTGCTGCAGAGATTCCGCTGTGTACATACAGGAATTCCCATATTTGTCCAGTACTGCATTCAGTTTTTCTGCTTTTTTGAGTACACCGGACACCAGAATTTTCTCCGGGGCAACTCCCTGTTCCTCGCAGATTGCAAACTCTCCCATCGAACATACTTCAATACGATCAACGATAGGCTCCATCACTTTTACAAGGAAAGGATTTGCCTTCATCGCATAACAGAGACCTGCTACTTTGCCAAGAGTATTCTGAAAACGTCTGGTTGTTTCCTGTAACTCTTCTTCATGGAACACATAAAGCGGTGTTCCAAATTCTGCTGCTTTTTTGAGCTCGTTTGTCTGCATTTCCATTAGCTCCATTCCTCTGCAAGATATTTACGGTCAATCTTGCCATTTTTGTTGAGAGGCATTTTGTCGATCTTTCGGATCTTTGCCGGAATCATATATACAGGGAGATAACGTTTCAGTTCCTGATGAACTTCTTTCTCCTCGCTGTCGCCAGTATAAAATCCCAGAAGTTTGTTGCGTTTTTTGTCAAACAGACAGCAGCATCTTGATACTCCGTCAAGTTTCTCAAAGGCTCTCTCGATTTCTTCCAGTTCGATACGATGTCCCATGTGTTTGATCTGGAAATCTTTTCTTCCTGCAAAATACAGATTCTCATCCTCTCCGTAGTAACCAAGGTCACCTGTCTTGTAATATCTTGCAGTTTCTCCTGTAGATGCAATGATTCCCTGTACAAATCTGCGTGCAGTCTCCTCTTCATTATGATAATAGCCATCTGCCAGAGACTCTCCTGCAACACAGATCTCACCTGTTTTGCCAGGTTCTGTAATCTCTGCGCCGGTATCATCAAGAAGAAATACAGTTCGTCCATTGAATGCCTTACCTGCCGGAATCACTTCGCCATCCTGGAATTCCCTCTGTACCGGATACCAGGTACAGTTACAGGTAATCTCTGATGGTCCGTACAGATTGACAAATTCGGTCTGTGGCAGAGCCTGCTGCCAGAGGCGCATCTGCTTCACCGGCATAACTTCGCCGCTGAACATGATCAGTCTTGCATCTTCCGGGATCTTATATTTCAGTCCCTTCAGGGAAGAGATCAGACACAGGGCAGAAACAGCCCAGACCATAACTGTAACCTTTTTGTCGCAGAGATAGTCGAGAAGCTTCGGCGGAAGTGCAAACAGACGCTTCGGAACCAGCACCAGCGTTGCTCCTGTTGTAATTGCGGAATAAATATCCTTGACCGAAACATCAAAATCAAACGGAGCCTGATTGCCAATGCAGTCCCTGTCCGTAATCTGAAACTGTTTCGTAAAATGACCAATAAAATCAATGACTGCCTGATGGCTGACTGCCACACATTTCGGTTTTCCGGTAGAACCTGATGTAAAAATACCATAAAGAAGATCTGTATTTTTTGCAAAAGAACGTCGTTCCATCAGTTTGTCCAGTTCCTGTACAGTAACTGCTTCATCAGATGGTTCCTCTTCCAGAAGATAGATCTGTCCCTGATAGCCGGCATCATCAAGCTGATGTCTGTATGTACTGTCTGTAATCACCAAATCTGTTTCAAGAACAGTAAGGATATCCTTAAGCCTTTCAAGCGGCTGTTCCGGATCGATCATTACATAAAAACATCCTGCATAAACAACGCCAAACATAGCGGATAAAACCTCGGAGCTTTTTTCGTGCAGGATTGCCACTGGTCTGCCTGGTTCTGTCCTGTTCAGGAAAGACAGACCAAAATGTCTCGCTCGGTTCAGAAGTTCCTGATAGGTAAACTGTTGATTTCCGTCATCCACTGCTGTTTTGTCCGGAAATTTCTCTGCTGTATTTTCCAGATATTTTAATATATTATCCATTGCCTATTCACCTGCCTTTACTCATATCATTTTTGCATAATAATATTACCTTTTTCTGAATAATTTCTTAATTTTTCTTAAGTTCAGACTTTTTTATGCAAGAAATGTGGTGTACACCACAATACATTACTGTATGTCATAAATCGTTTTAAGTCAATGTTTTCCGGGAATTTTTAACAGGAAATTTTTATATGCAGAGAAAAACTGCCAGCCGGACAAGCCAGCTGGCAGAAAATGTGATTTTTCAATTGTTTTTTAGTATTCCACACCAAAGTGATCGAATAATACTCTCTCTGCTTCTGCGCTCCACAGACCGCGGTTTGCTTTGCAGATCTCGTCCAGTTTCTTGAAGAGAGGATCGGTCTCGCCGAGTTTTCCGAAATCTTCAATTGCTGTCATTGGCATGTTAAACTGTGTATAGCTTAACTTCTTTCCGCCCGGGATCTTTGGCAGGTTCAGGGTTGTCTCTGCAATACTGTCGATACCGCCGACGTGTGTTACCATAACTGCCGGTTCGATCTTTCCTTTGGCAGCCAGTTCATTCGCTTCGATCAGGTCATCGTTGTTTCCACCTGTAGTACCGAGAATATGTGTGCTTGTATAATGGCAGTTGTACAGATTGATCTCTGCTTTGAACTGGTTGTCTGTCGGACCTGCAAAGAAATTCATGCAGCCATCGAATGCAAGGAGCTTATCGCCCATTTCTGCAACCGCTCTGTTTGGAATGTATACGAATACATCGTCATAGCCTTTGCCGCCGGTGATCGCTTTTAATTCTTCAACCGGATCAGCCATTTTTGCGGTGTTTACATAGAGAAGTTCTACGCCGTTTTCTGCTGCTTTTGCTTCCGGGATAACTTCTCTTGCACGCTCGATCTTGGCGTCGTCAATATCTGTTACAACGATCCGTTTCGGGCGGTTTTCGATCTGGATACCGTAGCTGACTGCACCAAGTCCCATCGGTCCGCAGCCGCCGAGGATGATGATATCGCCGCCTGCTTTTGTTCCTACGGAAAGGTCATGGTTGCGTTTGTTTGTGTGGTAGTTTCCGTGGTATCCTCCGATGATACAGCTCATCGGCTCACCAAGGGACGCTCCGAAGAAGCTGTCACCTTCGTATGGCATCAGGCAGCCAAGTTCCATAACTTCGTGAGGGATGATGCAGTAAGTGCAGGCTCCACCGAAGTATTCATAGGAATATCCAGGAGATGCAAGGCTTCCTTTGTAGTTCAGTGCCGGCTGCTGTGCGAATTTCATGCCCGGTTTGAACTGATCTTTCCATTTTTCACCGACTTCTACGATCACACCTGCGAATTCATGTCCGATGATGATCGGATTGGTGTCGATGTTCTGTGGTGCTCTTTTGTGTTTCTTACCCTGCTCTGCAAGTTTGTAGGTGGACATGCAGATACTGTCACTCATGATCTTTACGAGGATCTCGTCGTCTTTGATCTGCGGTAATTCAAACTCTTCCAGTCTTAAATCTCTTGTTCCATACATTCTCACTGCTTTTGTTTTCATGATAAATTCTCCTTTTCTATTCTTTATATATTTGAAGTAAGTTTTTTATAAAATCTCCATCTCCACCTGCGGGATCAGCTCGTCTACAACTGCTCTTGCCGGCGGCTTTGTTCCGACGGTTGTCACGGCTCCTGCGGACGTTGCCATGCAGAGTCTTACGGTTTCTTCATCACCGAGTTTTTTGTCCCAGGAATATGCAAGGGCTGCTACCATTGCATCTCCGGCTCCTACGGTGGAATGTGCTTTGACAGACAATGCCGGGCATCTTGCCACAAACTTGTCTCTTACGATCATCGCGCCGCCTTTTCCCATGGAGATCGCTACAGTTTTGATTCCGTTGTTCTGGAATTTTTCTGCCAGAGCTTTGAGTTCTCCCATGGAAAGCCTGTAATCTGCTCCGATGTATTCTTCCAGTTCTACCTGATTCGGTTTGATGATGTCCGGAGATGCTTTCAGCGCATTGCGGAACAGTTCTCCATCTGCATCCATCAGGACGGAACCGCCTTTTTCATGGACACTCTCTGTGATCGCTGCGTAAATGTTTTTGTCGACACCTGCCGGAATGCTTCCTGCGAGAACGACCAGAGTTTCTTTGTCTGTGTGCTCACAGATCTTCTGGATCAGTTCTTCCACCTGTGCTTCGTTGATGACCGGTCCTGGCTCATTTAATTCTGTCACACCGCCGCTCTTTTCAAAAACTTTGGTGTTGGTTCTTGTCTCGCCTTCCACCCAGATAAAATCGTGCTGGATGTTCCAGGATGTAAGTACGTTCTCGATCGTCTTTCCTGCATTTCCTCCGAGGAATCCCATCGCAAGGCTCTCACCGCCAAGTTCGTGGATCGTTTTGGAAACGTTGATTCCTTTTCCTCCGGCATCGTATTCTACCTTCTGGATGCGGTTCAGTCCGTTTGGCACGAGCTGTTCGATCTCTACGGTCTTGTCGATCGCCGGGTTCATTGTTACTGTTATGATCATTTCTTTACTCCTTTCCTGTGAGGACTTTGTAAATTTTATCTGCGTCATAATCTGCAATATTTGCACTCACTTCTTCATCAAGCATTGCTTCTGCGATCTGTGCCAGAATGTCGAGATGTGCATCTCCGACTCCTGCGATCCCGATCACGATGCGGACCGGATTGCCGTCCCAGTCGATCGGTTCTTTGAAGGTCTGTACGGAGATCCCTGACTGTAAAACTCTCTTCTTTGCAGCTTCAACACCGTGCGGAAGAGCAAGTCCGTTTCCCATAAATGTGGAACATGTTTTTTCTCTCTCGAGCATCGCCTCTGCATATTCCGGCTCTACATAACCTGTCTCCACAAGCATCTTTCCTGCTGCCATGATCGCTTCCTGCTTTGTCGCCGGTGCACAGCCTGTGCGGATGTTCTCACGGTACAGAAGTTCTTTCTTTTCGATCACCGGTGCTGTTTCTGCTTTCTGAGCTTTTTCTTTTTTTGATTTAAAAAACATGTAAGTTACCTCCCTGAATTCTTTTTCATTTTCTATTTTTTGAAGTTCCGATTTGTTTTTGCTTCCCTCTTTGTGACTTTATTATACGCATGGCAAATGGGAAATTTCAATTTAAAGAAAGGGGGATTTGGCACCATCCCTTAGTGCCAAAATTGAAGAAAAAAGACGTTTTATAACAACAAAAAGGACTGTCGTTTATGACAGTCCTGAAATGTATTTCCTGAAATATTGTTTTAGATGTCTGGACAGCAGCGTGCGGATCTGCTCCTTGTCGCCCTGCTCTGCGACCTCCATAAATTCCGGTTCTTCGATGAGCATGCCGCTGATGTGTCCCATGATGTCATTGTTGATCTTTACCAGCTCATCGTCTGGTACCAGCATGACAAAAGCCACCGTGATCTGTTTGAAATACGGATCTTTAAATGCCACATTTTCCTCCGGCATGCACACGGCAAATACCGGGCGCGTCACGCCTTTTGTTCTGGTATGCAGGAGCGCAAAGCCAAACTCCGCAAAGATCTGCGAGGACACCTGCTCCCTCCGCATCAGATCCTCCTGGATGATCTGGCTCTGGTCGGAATATGGCGAAAGTCTCTCACCGATCTGATGCAGAAGTTCCTCAAACGTAATGTCCACATCCACATAAAAAAGCTCCATATCCTTAATGACAATGTTGATCTGTGCCGCCATCTGGTTGATCTGGTCAAGCTGCACGGAAAAAAGATCTTCCTGTTTATGTTTGGTCGGCATCCGCTGATACTGATAGATCATCTTACGGATCTGATCGATGTCCTCCTCATTCAGAAGCGGGTTGACATGGATCACCGGGATCTCCGCTTTTTCGATCGGAAGACTGGATACAAAAAAGTCTGTTTTTCCCTGTACATAGGAAGTAATGTCGTTTTTGCCATAAGCAGTAAGGTTCACGCGGTCGCCAAACAGCTTATTGAGCTTCGACAGCATCAGACGGGAAATACCGATCCCGCTCGAGCAGACGATTCCCACATCCACTTGCCGGATCTCTTCTTTGCGTCCTTCCTGACGCACCATAGCCGCACCGAAATGCACGGTCAGAAATCCTGTCTCCTCCTCCGGAACCGGCTTTCCGGTAAAACGTTCCAGCACTTTGGAAACGTTCAGGCATTTTTGGTAAATATCCGTATAATTCTGTTTAATATCATCCAGCACCGGATTCTGGATCTGCATACCGTGATCCAGGCGGATCAAAGTCGGACGTAAGTGTGCGAGAAGGCCCTGGATAAATTCCTCATCCTGCTTCAGAAGATACGCACTTTCCGGGTCAAAAGCATCCACCATTTCATTAAGAAGCCCCCGGAGTTCCCTGTTCTCGATCGCATTGATCTTCTGTCCGTCCCACTGGATCTTTTCATGCTTTGCTCCCTTGATGTGCAGGCAGATATAGGAAACCTCCACTGCCGGGATCTCGATCTCAAACTCTTCCTCCAGCTCTTCTACGATCTGCTCTGCAAGGTGATAATCTGCATCCTCCACAAGTCCCTGCTGCCAGGATGCATCCGTGTCGATCACTTCATCCTTGAGGATCCGGTTGATCGCGATCGCAATATGGATCACCAGACCGACATAGGAACTCTCTGTCAGAGTCATCACACGGGTATTGTCCATCCCTGACAGGCAGGCGATCACACGCTTCACGATATCATCATTCAAGATCTTACCGATATCTCCGTACTGCAGCGATGCATAACCCTCTGCGTCACTCTCTGTAGACTCGTAGGCTTCTCTCAGCATATGGGTATCAATATTTTCGTTGATAAATGCACGGATCGCACGGCGGTATGCTTCCTCACTTCCGGAAATGGAGATCCCGCTTCCCGGCTTGCGCGTGATCCGGAGCCCGTATCTGGTCAGCCATCCTTCGATTGCCTCCAGATCTGCACTGATCGTCGCCTCACTTACCTGGAAACGGCTGCTGTAATAAAACAGTTTGCGGAGTTCTTTTTCCTTGAGGATCTCAAGCGTCAGACGCTTCCTGCGTTCTTCGCGGTTGCTGACATCCAGGCGGTCATCCATCGACAGATCGTGCCGCAGTTCCTGTTTTTTGTCCTCGCTGCCCTCGAGCCAGATGCCGATTCCTGTTTTGGAATTCAAGGTGATCTCATATCCTTTGAGGATCGTGTTGATAGAATCCATCTCTCTCTGGATCGTGCGCTTGCTTAAATTCATCTGCTCTGCAAGCGCTTTCACAGAGATCGGCGCATTCTGTTCCAGAAGAATCTGCAGGATCTGGCTGACGCGGGGCGAAATATTGCTTAACTTCATCGTGTTCCCCCGTTCTGTGCATCCTGGATGCACTGGATCAGTTTTGTGTATTCTTCTCTGTCGGTAAATCCGGCGATCACATGACAGGCTTTCTCATGCAGCTGTGGATTCAGCGCATAAAATTCTTTCTGACAGACGATCAGGTCAATGTCCTCTTCGATCAGGTCTGCGGCATAAACTTCCACCTGGATCCCGGTGATACCGGCTGTTTTGAGTGCGCGTCGGAACAGGGCCGCACCCATTGCGCTGGAGCCCATTCCTCCGTTACAGACGAAGCCTATTTTATGTAAGTTCTGATAAATATTTTCTGGCATGGGTTTCTCCTCCTGTTCTGATGCAGTTTCCAGTTCACGCTCCAGTCCGGACATTTCTGTATTTTCTTTCTCAAGTTCTTCCTGCTTCTCACTCTCCGGTATTTCCGACTGCGGCACTTCTTTCCTCTCACCTCTCCAGCACAGATACAGATAACTTCCAACGCCGGACACAGCCGTAGAAACAAAGATCCCTCCAAGCACCGGCAGCATACTGCTTCTTCCTGCCATGATCAGAATAGTCAGAACACTTCCCGGCGAGATCACGCCCGCTGTCTCACAGTGAAAAATGGAAAACCAGATACTTCCCGCAACACCACCCACGATCAATGGAAGCAGAAGTCCCAGATCCGCAAGTACAAAGGGAAAATAAACTTCATGGATTCCTCCGATCGCCTGTGTAAATGCAGCTGTCGCCAGTTCCTGACGGCGTTTGACATTTTTTCTTTTGTATAAAAGCAGTCCAAGCAGCATCCCAAGTCCCGGTCCCGGGTTCGTCTCAAGCAGAAAAAGGAGCGAACCTCCAGTCTGCTCTGCCTGGCTCATCCCCAGCGGAACAAGGATCCCATGGTTCATGATATTGTTCAGGAAAAAAACCTTCGCCGGCTCGATCAGGACATTCAGGACTGCGATATAGCCATGCTCCAGGATCCATCCGATGCAGCTGCCGGCTGCTACTGCAAAGACAGTCACTGCTTCTGCCAGAAGATAATATTCCCCGACCGCAAGAACCGCCCCGGTAAGCCCCAGGAGCAGATTTCGGAACAGCATCTTGGTCTCTGCGAAACAGTCCCGCTCCAGAAATTCCCGTTCTTTTTTCCAGAGGTATCCTCCGAGTGGTGCCGAGACCATTGCCCCAAAGATCCCTGCCTCCGGATCCCGCAGAAGGATCCCGCAGAGTGCCATGACTGCCGCCAGCCCTCCAAATGAATCGCTGAGAAGGTTTCCGCCCTCATAGGCGATCATGCATGGCAGGACATAGCGATAAGCAACCTGTGAGATCGCATAGATATCTTCATTCGGAAACCACCCTTCGGTCTGGAATACCACAGACAGAAGACCGATAAAGACAAAAATGCCGATGTTTTTCATGATGATCCTTGAATAAAATTTTCCTGTTTTCTGTATCACATTCATAACGTTCCCCCGCGTCAGACAGACTCCCCGCCGCCTGTCTGCTACCCGTTTTAATTCTGTAAATAATTTTATCATACAACAATCCCACCCGTCAATTCGCTCCGGTTAAGGTGCATAACCAACGTGTGGGATGTTACTGTTCACTCCGTTCACAGTAACTTGGTCAAAATGCATTCCAAATCACCTTCGGTGATGGCATTTTGCCCCGTATGTCTCGGGATTTTGCCATATTCATGGCAAAACACCTCGCGGGATATTACCCGTGAACAGTTACGTGTGGGATCATTGCGGTTATATTAAAATTTTAGAGGGCATCTGATAAATTATAAATTTCTCTTTTTCAGATTTTCTACCAGTGTTGCATATTCCGGTGCAGCAAGGAAGTTGGTGATCAGGATGCGTTCTGCATTCGGATTGCTGTGTGCGGCGCGCTCTCCCAGTTCCTCATGTGTGACAACGATCTGTACATCTGCCGGGATGCTGGATACCGGAGTGTGGATGACTTCGATTCCCTCAAGACCTGCTGCTACAAGTTTTTTCTTGAGGACCGTTGCGCCCATTGCGCTGGATCCCATTCCTGCATCGCATGCAAAAGCGATCTTTGTTACTTTTCCTGTATTTGCTGCCGGTACAGTAGCTGCTGTTTCTGCTGTGATTCCTTTTGCCTGTTTTTTCATGGCATCTTTCTGACGCTGTGCATCTTCCAGTGATGTATCCTTGCCCATGAATTTGAGGATCGGCACGGAGATTGCAAAGGAGACAAGTGCTGCCACTGCAACGCCGACGATCAGTCCAAAATAGCTATGTTTTTCTGCCATCATCATGATCGCGATGATACTTCCCGGTGAAGCCGGAGCGGTAAGACCTACGTTAAATAAGTTGAAGCAGAAGATTCCACTTGCGCCGCCTGCGATGACAGAGATCAGAAGCAACGGGTTCATAAGGATGTACGGGAAATAGATTTCATGGATTCCGCCGAGGAAATGGATGATCACTGCTCCAGGTGCAGAGCTCTTCGCATTTCCTTTGCCTGCGATGCAGTAAGCAAGCAAGATTCCAAGTCCCGGTCCCGGGTTTGCTTCAAGCAGGAAGAAAATGGATTTTCCTGTTTCCTCTACCTGCTGGATTCCCATTGGGGATAAGATCCCGTGGTTGATCGCGTTGTTTAAGAATAATACTTTTGCAGGTTCGATAAAGATACTTGCCAGCGGAAGAAGTCCGTGTGAAACAAAGACATCTACACCGGCTCTCATAACGGAGTTCATTCCTGTTACGAGCGGGGCAACTCCATACATGGCAAGACATGCAAGGATCGCACCGATGATACCAAGCGAAAAGTTATTTACCAGCATTTCAAAGCCGGCTTTGATGTGACCCTCAACTGCTTTGTCAAATTTCTTGATGATCCATGCAGCCAGCGGTCCGACGATCATGGCACCGATGAACATCGGGATGTCAGAACCGACGATCACACCCATGGTCGCGATCGCACCGATCACGCCGCCGCGCTGTCCTGCTACGGCAGAACCGCCAGTGTATGCGATCAGAAGCGGCAGCAGTACGGTTGACATCGGAGTTACAAACTGTGCGAGTTTCTCATTCGGACACCATCCTGTCTCGATAAAAAGCGCTGTGATGAGCCCCCATGCGATGAATGCGCCGATGTTCGGCATGACCATTCCGCTCAAAAACCTTCCAAATACCTGAACTTTTTCTTTCATTGTGTTTACACCTCATTTTGATTTTTTTGTGAACAGATTCCCTTCTCTCTGTCCGTCTTTTCGGTTTTGTTTTACTTTTTTTCTGAGGTGTAACCGGCCAGTTACTCTCTTCTTGATGAGTTCATTATAGCGAAAAACCATTGTACTTTTCAAGAAATAGAAAAAGAGATTTGGCACCATCCCTTAGTGCCAAATCTCCTTAATGTTTTTCATAAATGTCCCTAACATCTGTTGCGTTTGTTGACAAAATAATTCAGGATCCCGCCGCCAACGATGATTACCATTGCAACGCCAACGACTCTCTTGGCAGCCTCCTGCGGGAGCTGGCTCTTGGAGCCGATGGAATCTGAATAAAAAGTTAATGTATAATCAATCTCATGCGGTGTTCCCATCGCTGTTGTGTCTGCCACCACCGGCATTGCCTCATCAAGTGTAAGGATCGGGATCTCAAATACAGAGTTCATGCCCTCTTCATTCGTCGGAAGATATTTCTCCCCGTCCACGATCATGTAATCATAATTTGAACTGCTCCACTGAATCTGTGCGTATCCGTTTCCGTCCTTCACGGTAAAAAGTGTCGGGGAAGTCACGCTCGCCTTGCCGCTTCCGCCCTCCAGATCTACCTGAATGGAATATTCTCCATCTTCCCTGTCAAATTCTACCGCCTGCATTTCTGTCGTATCTGCTGCCGCCATACAGACAAATGGTGCAGTACAGGAGGATACCAGTGCTGCCAGAGAACAGACTGTCAGAAATTTCTTATATTTATGCATCGTACTTCAAACCCCGTTTCATTTTTCATTACTCTGAAAACTACTATAGCACAGCAAATCACACATTGCAAACTATATAATGTTCTAGTATAATAAAAAGAATGTGAGTAATTATATCAATTAATATTTTTAAATATCAGGAGGTTTTTTACCAATGAAAGGAACATTATATGGCGTAGGAGTCGGACCTGGGGATCCGGAATTAATGACACTGAAGGCAGTCCGCATGATCCGCGAGAATGAGATCATCGCCGTACCGGGAGCAGATGTCAAAGAAACCGTTGCCTACAAGATCGCAGTCCAGGCAGTGCCGGAATTAGCCGACAAAGAACTTCTTCCGATCTACATGCCAATGACACACGACGCAAAAGAACTCGAAGAAAACCACGCAAAGGGAGCCAAAACTCTGGAAGCCTGTCTTGACCAGGGCAAAAACGTTGTCTTCCTGACACTTGGAGATCCTTGTGTATACTCCACTTTTTCCTATCTGCAGCACCGTGTGGAGGCTGACGGATATCACACAGAGCTGGTGAGCGGGATCACTTCTTTCTGTGCCGCTGCTGCCCGCCTGAACATTTCTCTTTCCGAGTGGAATGAGCAGCTTCATATCGTGCCGGCTGTTCACCGCCTGGACAGCGACCTCAGCGAATCCGGCAACTATATACTCATGAAATCAGGCAAAAAGATGAACCAGGTCAAGGAAATCCTCGCAAAGAGCGACCGTGATGTCCTGATGGTCGAGAACTGCGGTATGCCAGAAGAACATATTTACAGAAGTGTTGAGGAGATTCCGGATGATGCAGGTTATTATTCCCTGATCATCGCAAAGGAGAAAAAATAAAAATGATCGAAACCAGAAATCTGACCAAGACATTTGATAATTTCACAGCCGTGGATTCCCTGGATCTCAAGATTGAAACGGGAGAGTTTTTCGGTCTTCTTGGTCCGAACGGTGCAGGAAAGACAACGACGATCAGTCTTCTGTCCACCCTGCTCCTTCCTACAAAGGGAGAGATTCTGATCGATGGCCAGACACTGAAACGAAACCGCCCGGACCTGAAACGCAAGATCAGCGTGATCACCCAGGAATATTCCATGCGCCAGGATATGACCATGGACGAGATCATGGAATATCAGGGCAGGCTTTATTTCATGCCGCGCAAGGAGATCAAACGGCGTACAGAGGAACTTCTGGAGTTCTGTGACCTGATCAAATTCCGCAGACGTACCGTCCGCAAGCTTTCCGGCGGTATGAAGCGTAAACTGATGGTCTGCCGTGCCCTTCTTACAGATCCGGAGATCCTTCTTCTGGATGAGCCGACCGCCGGAATGGACGCGCTTTCCAGACGACAGATGTGGAACCTTCTCCGCAAGCTGAACGGCAAAAACCTGACGATCCTTCTGACCACACACTATATGGAAGAAGCCCAGAACCTCTGCAACCGCGTCGCCCTGATGGATCACGGTAAACTTGAGGAAATCAGCACACCTTCCGCATTGATCGAGAGTCTTGGAGCCTACACGATCGATGAGCCCGGACCGGATGGAAATACCGTCAGCCGCTATTTCCACAGCCGTCAGGAAGCCATTGATTATCTGTCCGGCATTCCGGGACAGGCTTCTCTTCGTGAGACCACACTGGAAGATGTATTTGTGGAACGTGCCGGCCGTCATCTGATGCCGTCATAAAGGGAGGTCAATTATGGGAATTATAACGATTTTATGGGAAAAATGGGTAGAATTCCGCAGAGATTTCTACAAGATCACCCTGGCAGCCATGATCGCGCCTCTGATGTATCTTGTCGTATTTGGAATGGGGATCCAGACAACGTCCCACGGACAGCCTTATCTGAATTTCCTGATCCCCGGTGTCGTATCTCTGACGACCATGAACGGAAGTTTCAATGCGATCGCCCAGAACCTGAACGTACAGAGACTGTACGAAAAAGCATTCGACCAGGTCATGATCTCACCGACGCCTCTGTGGCAGTTTATTGCCGGTCAGATCATCGGAGGAAGTCTCCGTGGATTTTATGCCGGAGGTGTGATCCTGATCCTGACTCTGCCGATCGACACAGGACTGATCTTCAATGGATGGTCCTTCCTGGTGATGTTCTTAAACGGAGCAGTGTTTTCTGCGATCGGAGTGGTTGTTTCTTTCCTTGCAAAAAACCACGCCGATGTACCGCGTTTTTCCAACTACATCATCATGCCGATGGCTTATCTTTGCAACACCTTCTTTTCCACTGAGAAGCTTCCTGGCTTTATCGGAAAGTTCGTAGCCGCGCTTCCGCTTTCCCAGACAAGCCACATGATCCGAAGCATTTCTGCTGGTGAAGGCTTTGCATTTTCGGGAATTGTGATCCTGCTTGTTTACCTTCTGGTATTTACAGGGATCGCCTCCTGGTTTATCTATAAGAAAAAGAATCTGTAACTGTTCAGTACCCTTACAGTTACGAGTCAAAATGCATTCCAGATCACCTTCGGTGATAGCATTTTGCCTTGTATGTCTCGGGATTTTGGCAAAAAACATGCCAAAACACCTCGCGGGATACTACCTACTAAATAGTTACAAGAATCTTTAAATAAAAAATACCCGCCGGATCGATCGACTGCGACCACCGGCGGGTATTTTTCTGTTATTTTACATCTGCAAGTTCATAGAGATAAGTTTCGAAACAGATTCCTTCATTTCGATCTGTTCCTTCTTCTACAGCATCATGGATTCCTTTTGCAAGGAAATTCACCGCTTTCTGTACGGAAGCAGCGGTATCAGTCCCCTTGACCATCCCTGCACTTAAGATAGAAGCAAACAGATCTCCCGTACCAGAATAGCTGCCGCCCTCTTTCTTCGTTGTCACCCAGGTCTGCGCTGCTTTTTTGCAGATAAGGTTGCTGATGTACTTCGCACCATCTTCTTCATGGCTGATGCCCGTGATCACGGCTTCCACATCAAATTTCTCTGTAAGCAGGCTGCCGATCGTCTGGACATATTTCAGAAATTCCTCTCCGGAGAAACCGGAAATCTTCTGCCATTCTGTGTGCATTTCTTCTCTTCCATAGAGAAGAAGCAACGATTCCGTGATGTTCGGAGTGATCACTGCTGCCTCTCTGACAAGCATTCTCATCTTTTCGCACAGTTCTTCTGTATAGATCGGGTATTCCTCCCCATCATCACCCATGACCGGGTCAACGAGGACTTTTGTTTCTTTTTTCTTAAATCTCTGTATAAAATCCACCGCCTTGTCTGCCTGTGCAGCATCAGCCAGGAATCCTGTATAAATGCCATCCGGGTGAAAATCCATCTTCTGCCATTCGTCCATCAGGATATCCATACGGTCTGTATAATCATCACAATAATAAGACGGAAAACCGGTCTGTGCACTCAAAATAGCAGTAGGAAGCGGACATGCCTGCACCCCCATCACCGAGATCACCGGTATCGCTGCTGTCAGGGAGCATTTTCCCATCCCGGACAGGTCATTGAGAACTGCAATTTTCTTCAAAGTATTGTCTCCTTGTCTTGCTTTTTGTCATATTCTGATTTAGAATAGCACCTAAGTGTATTTATAAAAATAACCACTTTTATTCATTTTTGAGGGGACAGTTTATGAGTCTAGCATTCCATTCCACCAAAGAAAGCCTGTATCTCCAGGTATACGACCATTACAAAAATCTGATCATGGAGCATCGCATTCCTGCCGGAAGCCGTATGCCTTCCCTGCGTAAATGCGCCACAGAACTGAAACTCAGCCGCACCACGATCGAGAATGCCTACCTTCAGCTTGCCGCAGACGGCTACATCGTCGCCCGTGCCCAGAGCGGTTACTACGTAACCAGTATCGCCGACCAGAAACCAGTGTCCACCGCTTCCTGGCATGCAGATCTTCCGCCGGTGCAGTATGATTTTGCCTCCAACGGTGTCGACCGGGAAAGCTTTCGCTTCGATCTGTGGCAGCGTTATATCAAGAGTGCGCTGCGCCAGAGTGACCGTCTTCTCTCTTACGGCGAACCGCAGGGTGAGGCGGATCTCCGTCAGGTGCTCGCTGACTATATCCGACAGCGGAGGAATGTCAACTGCTCTGCCGATGATATCGTGATCGGAGCCGGTGTGCAGAGTCTTCTGAACCTTCTCTGTCCTCTGATCCGGGACAGAAAGTCCGTTTCTTTCCCGAATGCTTCTTTTGTACAGGGAAGTACGATCTTTGCAGGCTATGGTTTTGAAGTGCAGTACCGCAACAAGGACTGTGATGTCATCTACGTTTCTCCTGCCCATATGACCAAATGGGGCGAGATCATGCCGGTCAGCCGCCGTATGGAACTGGTACATTACGCGGCTCAGAAGGGCAGCCTGATCATCGAGGATGACTTTGAGAATGAATTCGTCAATTTTCAGCGGCCGACCCCGTCCCTTTTTAACCTTGCCGGTGGACATGGAGTTGTTTATATCGGGTCATTTTCCCGTCTGCTGCTTCCGTCGATCCGCTTAAGTTTCATGGTCCTGCCACCGAATCTTTCCAGGAAATACGCTGCTGTCGCAGACCGCTACAGCCAGACTGCCTCCAAGGCTGAACAGATCGCACTTTGCCAGTTTATCCGCGACGGTCACCTGACTTCACAGACCAAAAAGCTCAAGAAACTCTACGCGCAGAAACTCAAAAAACTGAAAAACGAAGTGCGGAACACCTTTGGCAGTGACTGTACGATCCAGACAGGTGCCGCCGGAACAAGCCTCGCATTGACTGTTCCCTACGCCCGGACCGGCCTGGAACTAAAAAAAGAAACCCGCATGAAGGGCTTCGATCTGCTGATTCTCGAGGAAGGCGCAGACACGATCACGCTCCTGCTTTCCTGTTCCTCGATCCCCGCAGACGATTTTGCCCCGGCATGCCGGCTCCTGAAAGAACTTCTTAATAAATAATGATCACCTGACACCTGTCCCTCCTTTTCTCTGGAACAGGTGTTTTTCTTTAATCCCTTCGATTGTCGATCATGTACAAAAGTGCATTGCAGATGCAGGCTGCGATATTGCTGCCGCCCTTGCGTCCTCTTGCAACGATATACGGTGCTCCGGACTGCATAATCAGTTCCTTGGACTGCACCACATTGACAAATCCTACCGGAACACCGATGATCAGTTCCGGATCCAGTTTGCCGTCCTCGATCAGTTCATAGAGACGCACCAGTGCCGTCGGCGCATTTCCGATCGCGAAGATCAGCTTTTTATCGAGAGTAGCTGCTTTGTCCATGCTTGCAGTCGCTCTCGTGGTTCCGTTTTCTTTTGCGGTCTTTGCCACATCTTCATCGGACATGAAGCAGTAAACCTCACCGCCATAACGGGCAAGGGCGCGTTTGTTAATGCCGGATTTAGCCATCTGTGTGTCTGTGACGATGCAGGCTCCGTTTTTGATCGCATCCATTGCCTTCTCGATAACATCCGGGGAAAAACAAAGATTTCTGGCATAGTCAAAATCTGCACTTGTATGGATGCAGCGTTTCACCACCAGTTCTGTTCCCGGGAGCAGCGGGGTATCCCCGAGTTCTTCCGTGATGATCTCAAAGCTTCTCTTCTCGATGTCCATCGGTTTTACATTTTCAAGTTCTACTTTCATCAGGCTTTCTCCTCCTCGATTCCCTCGTCCAGTATCTCATAGATTTTTTTCATGTCCAGATGTTTCCGCAGTTCTGCTGCCAGGATATCATACTGTGTCTCCTTAAATGCTGCAAAATCCACGCCCTCCATCTCGGATACATCGATTCCCTTTTTGTCGCCCACCGCTTTTACGAGACCGAGTGCAACTTCTTCCTTGTCGAAGATTCCATGCACATAAGTACCGCAGATATTGTGGTAGAACGTACCTTCTCTCTTCTCGTTTCCTGTCACGGTATCCTTCGTAAAGGTGCTGGCAGAGGCGTCCTCTTTCCAGGTGCTCTCGCCCATATGGATCTCATATCCTGTAAATTCGACATCTTTAAGCGGTGCATAATCGCCTTCCAGGGAAAGGAAACGTCCGGTAACCTGTGTCCTTGTCTTTTTCTCCGCAAATACGGTATCCATCGGCAGAAGTCCCATTCCACGCATGGAACCTCCCGCTTCCACACCATGCGGATCACTTAAAGTCTCGCCCAGCATCTGATAGCCGCCGCAGACACCAAAGATCAGGGTACCGGAAGCTGCTGCCTTGAGGATCAGAGCCTCCATCCCGCTCTCACGGAGCCACTTAAGGTCATCCATCGTATTCTTTGTTCCCGGAAGGAAGATCACATCCGGATTCTTAAGGTCGGACGGATGCTGTACATAGCGAAGAGAAACTCCCGGTATGCTCTCCAGTGGGTTAAAATCTGTGAAATTGGAGATCCTCGGCACACGGATGACTGCCATATCGATCATCCCAACTTCCTGCGGACGGTCAAAACGCTCTGTCAGGCTGTCCTCGTCCTCCACCTGGATGTTAAGATACGGTGCGACACCGACAACCGGGATCCTGCATTTGCTCTCCAGCATCTCCACGCCCGGATCAAGGATCGTCTTATCACCGCGGAATTTGTTGATGATCAGACCCTTTATCATCTTTCGCTCGTCTTCCTCCAGAAGCTCCACGGTTCCGTAAAGCTGTGCAAACACACCGCCGCGGTCGATATCTCCGACCAGAAGGACCGGTGCTTTTGCCATCTTCGCCATTCCCATGTTTACGATATCCTCTTTTTTGAGGTTGATCTCTGCCGGGCTTCCTGCACCTTCGATCACGATGATATCATTCTCTGCTGCAAGTACATCAAATGCTTTCATGATGTCCGGGACAAGTTTTTTCTTGTAAGCAAAATAATCCCTTGCGCTCATTGTGCCAAGGACTTCTCCGTTTACAATGACCTGAGAGCCCACATCGTTGGTCGGTTTCAGAAGGATCGGGTTCATAAGGACGGACGGTTCGATCCCGGCAGCCTCTGCCTGCATGACCTGCGCTCTTCCCATCTCCAGTCCTTCCTTTGTGATAAAGGAATTCAATGCCATATTCTGTGACTTAAAGGGAGCCACACGGTATCCATCCTGTTTAAAGATACGGCAGAGTCCCGCTGCCAGAAGGCTCTTGCCCGCATTTGACATCGTTCCCTGCACCATGATCGCTTTTGCCATTTTACTCCTCCCCCTCTTCTTCCTGTGTTTTCTTTCTTGCTTCCATGAGACCGTCATGGATTGCCTGGATCAGACGCTCATTTTCCTCATGGGTGCGTACTGCCACTCTGTAAAATCCCTTACCAAGTCCCGGATAGTTACTGCAGTCGCGGATCAGAACATTCTGTCCCACGCAGATCTCAAAAAGATCTTCCGGTCCCTTGAAAAACAGATAATTTGCCTGAGAAGGAAAAACGGTCATCCCAAGCTTATATAATTCTTCACTTAAATATTCAGATTCCGCAAAGATCAGTTTTCTCGCTCTTTCGACATATTCGACTTCACCAAGTGCCGCAATTCCTGCCGCCTGTGCAGGAATCGAAATATTCCATGGCTGTGTAGCCTGTGTCATCTTTTCAAGAAGTTCCTCATTTTCTGTAATTCCATATCCAAGACGCACACCCGCCATCGCATAACGCTTTGTAAATGCTTTGAGAAGAAACAGATTGTGATACCTCGGAAGCTGTGCCTTGAGGCTGTACTGTCCCGGTTCGCGGATAAAATCCTGAAAACATTCATCCACCACCAGAAAGATTCCCATTTCCCGGCAGACACGGAGCAGTCTGAACAGAAATTCTCTGTCCGTCAGTATCCCCGTCGGATTGTTGGGATTACAAAGAAATACCATATCCAGATCTTTGTGCAGCCAGTCAATAAAACTATCCTGAACACGGAATTCATCTTCTTCCTTGAGAAGCACATGCTCCACCTCTGCCCCGACACTTTCCAGTGCCTGCTCATATTCTGCAAATGTAGGAATCGGAATCAGTGCTTTCTTCGGTTTGAGTGCATGGCACAGTGAAAAGACCAGCTCCGCCGCACCGTTTCCACAGATGATATTCTCCGGTTTGACATCCTCATAGGCAGCGATTGCTTCTTTCAGCGGCGCGTATCCCACCTGCGGATAGTCTTTGAGATGGTCCAGACTGTCCCGGACTGCCTGCTTGACACTCTCCGGTGTTCCAAGGGGATTACAGTTTGCAGAAAAATCAAGACAGTTTTTGTAAGTATAGATATTTCCCCCATGTACGTGTTTCATTTCATTTCTCCTTTGCTGCCTGTTGTGGTATTACAGGATCCAGAACCCGACGGCGATGCGGATGATAAGGCAGATCAGAATGCCAAGAAAAGCAGTTCCGTACATCAGACGGTTGGAGCGTCTGATATCCTCCGGTTCCACAGCGCGAATCGGGTCTCCGATCGTCGGTTTTTCGTATAATTTGCCAAAATAGCAGGCATTGCCGGCAAGCTGTACGTCAAGCGCTCCTGCCATTGCTGCCTCTGTCTGTGCAGAGTTCGGGCTTGCATGGTTTCTTCTGTCTCTCCGGTAGATCTTTGCTGCGTTTTTGCCATCCATTCCACAGACAAAAGCTGCCGCAACCATCAGCCAGCCAGAGATCCTTGCCGGAAAAAAGTTTGCCACATCATCAAGCTTGGCACTGCATCTTCCAAAGTACAGATACTTGTCATTTTTGTAGCCGAGCATGGAATCCATGGTATTGATCCCTTTATAAAGAAACATCAGCGGTGCGCCGCCGATCGCCATATAGATCATCGGAGCGATCACACCGTCAGAACAGTTCTCTGCCACAGTCTCCACGGCTGCCTTTGTGACACCTGTATCGGTGAGTTCCTGGGTATCACGTCCTACGATCATGGACACTGCATAACGCGCCTCCTCGATCGTACCGTTTACCAGCCGGTCATAGACCTTCATGCTCTCATCCTTTAACGATCTGGTAGCAAGGAGCTGGTAGCACCAGAATGTCTCCAGGATCACACCCGCCACCGGGAAATGTCCGTACAGAAGAGACAGGAGCACAGCCGGCACGCCAAAGGAAAACAGACAGACAAGAATCGTTTCCACAACTCCGCCAGCCAGTTCTCCTGCATTTGTCTTCGGAAAGATCCTGCGGATTCCCTTTTCAAGAACGGAGATCAGATTTCCGATCAGGCAGACCGGATGATACAGCCACCTGGGATCTCCAAATATCAGATCAAGTAAAAACCCTGCTGCCAGGGCTATCGTATGATAGATCACATTTGTCACTCTTCCTGACCTTCCTGCTTGCAGGAACATCGTTGTTTTTTGTATGCGAGGCATTTTTTAAGAAATGCCTTCGGTACTTCGGGATTTCCATAATAATAAAGATGTGGAAAACCAGCCAGCATCGTGTCCGTTCCATGGATACAGTCCCATCCACGCTTACTCTCCGGCTTCGCCGCATGAAAATCCCCGCCGCAGTTTTCGGAATCAAAATAGTGGAACTCATGTGCCGGGATCTCTCCGAAATCTTCCATTCCAAGAGCCGGCTTTTTCTGTGTCAGTGTCACATAGCCAAATCTGGAAAGTTTCGGTGTGCGGTATGCTTTTCCCGGGATCACCCCTGCCATCTGGTAGAAGTTCCCATCCATGCCCTCCATTTCCTTGTGGAGATACATAAAGCCTCCGCATTCTGCCATACATGGCATCCCTGCTTTCAGTTTTTCCCGTATCATGTCTTTCATTGTGGTATTTTGTTCCAGTTTTTTTCCGTTTAATTCCGGATAGCCGCCGTATAACAAAAGCCCGTCCAGATCATCCGGAAGCTGCTTATCTTCCATCGGTGAAAATGGAACAATCTCTGCCCCCATCTCGCCCAGAAGACGGAAATTGTCTGCATAGAAAAAGCAGAACGCCTCATCCTCCGCAACGCCGATACGCACCGGCTCGGAGAGTCTGAAATCGGTCACTGACTCCGGCTTCGCATCCAGAAGATCCGGTGCCTCGCCCGCCAGTTCCAGGATCCGGTCGATGTCAAGTGTCTCTTCCAGAACGCCTGCAAGCTTATGAAGCCTGTCTTTCAGTTCCGGGATCTCATCCGGAAGGACCAGACCAAGATGTCTGCTTTCGATCACACAGTCCTCAACCTTCGGTACATAACCAAGAACCGCAACACCCAGTTCTTCTTCCAGAAGTTTCTTCATTCTCGGATAGAGCATGGGAGACATCTGGTTAAAGATCACACCTTTGATGTGGCTGTCCTTCTTATATTCCAGGAAACCTTTGACATAGGCAGCCAGGGACACACTCATCCCACGGCTGTTTACGATCAGGATGACTGGTGTATCGGTCACTTTGGCAAGGTCATAGGCACTGGCTGTGGTCGTAGTTCCCGCAACGCCGTCATAAAAGCCCATGACACCTTCCATGACTGCGATCTCACAGTCTCTGGCATTTCGGGTCAGAAGATATTTCGTTACCTCTGATCCTGTAAAAAAGGTGTCCAGATTCCGGGACTTTGTCCCGATCACCCGGCTGTGGAACATCGGATCGATGTAATCCGGCCCGCATTTAAAGGACGCCGTCTTAAGACCGCGCTCCACCAGTGCTTCAAGAAGCCCGCAGGTGATCAGGGTCTTGCCGCTTCCGCTGGAGCCTGCTGCCAGAAGGATTCTCGGGATCTTCATACCTGTTCCTCCTGTGTTTCGGATTTCTCGTGTGCCTGTACCGTGATGATATAGATTGGATTTTCGCCCATCATCATATGGTAACGTCCGATATTTTTGGATCTGGAAGCGCAGAGCTGTACGACTTCGCTCTCGCACTGATAAGTTTCCTGCTTCTCAAGTTCACGGATGCAGTCAAGTGCCTCGCCCACGGTTTCCAGAGTAATGCAGTTGATCACAATACGCACCTGTGGGTTCTTATTCAGCAGAAGCTCCACGATCTCCTTCATATTTCCGGAAGATCCGCCAATAAAAGCGTGTGTCGGCACAGGAAGTTCCTCAAGTGCCTCCGGTGCGGTTCCCGGAACGATGTACATATGGTCCAGTGCAAATTTCTTCTTATTCTCCTGAAGGAGTGCCAGGGCATCCTCCTTTTTCTCGATCGCATAGACCCCGCCTTCAGATGCGCGAAGTGCCATTTCGACAGAAACAGAACCTGTTCCTGCACCAATGTCGTAGCAGATGGCATCTTTTGGAAGTCTCAGTTTGGAGAGAGAAACGGTACGCACTTCTGTCTTGGTCATCGGTGCCTTGCCGCGGATAAATTCTTCGTCTGGAATTCCATGAGTTGCCAGTTCCAGTTCTGCCTGTGGATTATATGCACAGACTACGCTCAAAGGATCTCCCTCATAGGAAACAAGTTCTCTGGCTGGTTTCGCCAGGATCTTCTCGTTATCATAGGAAAGATTTTCTCCGACATGAAGAATAACGTCGCCCATTCCGTAAAATATAAGCTTCTCTGCCAGTTTACGCACTCCGTCACCCGTTCCGAGGATTGCAAAAACCTTGCGGTTCGTGCGGATCAGGGAAATGAGATTGCAGGTTTTTCCATGCGCGCTGACGATCTTTGCGTCGTCCCAGGACAGGCCGATCTTTGACATAAAATAAACCACAGATGAGATCCCACAGATCATTTCCGTATCCGGTCCGAGAAGTTCTGCAAGTTTCTTCGCCCCGCTGTAAAATCCAACATCACCGGAAAGTGCAACTACAACTTTGGTGTACTCCGGATGTGCGATCAGATACTCTGCGATCTCTTTGCTCCGATATTCATAAAAAACATCCTGTCCAGAAAGCCGGACAGCATCGACCATTCGCTTTGCGCCTACGATAAGATCCGCGTTTCGGACAGCTTCCTGACCCTCCTGCGTCAGAGTCTTCGGGCTTCCCATGCCGATTCCGAGAAGTGTGACCTTCTGTTTTCTGGTAAGTCCGTAGCGTTCGATCAGCATATGCCTGCATTCCCGCAGAGACAGACCCTCTTCTGCGAGAGGTCTTCCGATGATCACAACAGTTGCACCACAGGCTTCGGCCGCCTGGATCTTCTCAAGAAAGCCGCCGGCTTTGCCGGAATCCTTGGTAACCAGATATCTGCACTCATACTGCGTAAGCATCGCCCGATTCATTTCCATGGAAAAAGGTCCCTGCATCGCAATCAGGTTCCGGCCTTCAAAACCAAGTGCCTGACAGGATTCGATCACGGACGGAAGGGACAGCACTCTTGCAAACAAGCGCTCCTTATAATCCGGAACGGAGGTAAATGCCGCCAGTTCCTTGCTTCCTGTGGTCAGGAGAACATTCCCTGTAGTTCCTTTCAGGTACTCTGCCGCTGCCTGTGTATCCTTAACATAGACAGCGTTCTGCTGTCCGCTGCCTGTACGGAGGATCCTCGTATAAGAGACTTCGGCTTCCTCGCAGGCTTTTCGGATATTTCTTGTCACTTCTGCTGCGTAAGGATGTGTCGCATCCAGAACAAGTTCCGGTTTTTCTCTGGAAAAAAGCTCTTTCATCTCATTCTCGTCGAGACGTCCCGCCTGTACATGCAGACTGGAACTCTCTTTGAGGGATCTAGAACCATATTCTGTCGCCACGCATGCCAGCACCGGGATCTGGTTTTCACCGAGGAAACGACTGATCTCGTATCCTTCGGTCGTCCCGGCAAATACAATGACTTTATACATTCCTGTATCCTCGTGGTGTTACCATCTTGCCGTTGATTTCTTTTGTCTGAGAATTTCCGATAAATACGGTTGTAAACATATCCACCTGTGTGTCACGAAGTTCTTTCAGAGTCATCAGATGATATTCTTCTCCTTCACGTCCGATATTGCAGACAGTTCCGCAGACAGTGTCCGGGGATTTGTACTGCATCATCAGGTCACAAGCTTTCTGAAGATAATCATGACGTTTTTTGCTGGATGGGTTATAGAGACAGATCACGAAATCTGCCTGAGATGCGCCGAGAAGTCTTGCCTCGATCTTTTCCCACGGAGTGAGAAGGTCACTTAAACTGATGAGACAGAAATCATGGATCAGTGGTGCACCAAGGACTGCTGCCCCGCCAAGTGCTGCTGTGACACCAGGGACGATCTCAAGTTCTACTTCCGGATAATTTACGCCAACTTCATACATAAGGCCTGCCATACCGTAAACACCGGCATCTCCACTGCAGATCATGGAAACAACTTTGCCTTTCATTGCTTCCTCAAATGCCAGAACGCAGCGGTCAACTTCTTTTTTCATTGGTGTGGTCAGGAATTCTTTGTCCGGAAATGTGTCTTTGACAAGATCTACATAGACGGTATATCCGATAATCGCATCACTTTTTTTCAGAGCTTCCATTGCTATACCGGTCATCTGATCACAGCCTCCCGGTCCGATTCCTACAACATATATTTTATTCAAAATGTACCTCCCATTTCCGGAGTCCCAGAGCTGTCGTCACGCCCTCTCTCCCGGTCTTTTTTCTGATAAGGCTGCCATTGCCGGATGCAAGTACTGCGCTTCTCTCACAGACATTCTCTACGCCTGTGATGGTCCGGACAAAAGCAGATGGAGTAAATTCTCCTTTTACTTCTTTTAATTCTTCTTCTGTATAAGTGACAAAAGGGATCTTCCATTCCTCTGCCAGGGCATTAAGCCCAGGCTCGTCTTTCTTAAGGGAAATGCTTGCAAGATTTCCAACTGCCTGACGGTAGATATCCGCTTCCCTGAGGCAGTTCTCTGCTTCTCTCAGGATGACTTCTGTTTCTTTGTTCTTACGGCATCCCATTCCGAGTGTGACTGCCGGCGGAACTACCTGCGTGGTAGAGGCAAACGGCAGACAGGACGGGTGGATCGTAACCGCAACACCGATCTCCGGGGCAGTTCCTCCATCGAACGGGGTTCCATCCGCGCTGCACGCTGTCAGTCCTTCTGGAAGAGATCCTTCAAATGGAAATTCACTGTAAAATCCCACGGACTCACCCGCAAGCAGTGCCGCTGAGACTTCCTTCGCTGCTTTCATGAAGAAGATCTCACAGCCGTTTTTTTTGGCAAAAACATCAACTGCGAACCGCTTATGAAGGTCAGTCGCTGTCGTCACGATCGGCTGTGCCTCCAGAATCTCTGCCGTTTCAAGAGTCAGTGCATTCGCCCCGCCCAGGTGTCCGGACAAAAGTGAGATCACAAACTGTCCGCACTCATCCACGACAAGAACTGCCGGATCTGATTTCTTACTGGCAACCTGTGGTGCGATGCTGCGTACGGCGATCCCGCAGGCTCCGACAAAGATCATCCCGTCATCCTTCTGGAAATGCTCTGCTGTCCAGTTTCCTGTACTTTCCGTAACAGAATCTTCCAGATATTTACTCTTTTTGTAAAGTTTGGTGTGATACCCCTGTGCGTTCAGTCCTTCCTGGAGTTTCAGAGCTGTCTGAAATCCGGTAAGGCTGAAGCATATGATAGAAATATCCATATTATTCTTATTTGGTCGCTTCACGGAATTCTGTGGTAAATCCCGGATCATAAAGCTTGGAACGGTCGTACTGGGCTGCCTTGACAGAATCTCCGATGATCATAAGTGCAGTCTTGGTAATGTTGTTCTCTGCTGCTGTCTGTGCAAGTGTTCCGACTGTGCAGACAAATTTCTTCTCATCCGGCCAGGTTGCCTTGTAAACGATCGCTGCCGGTGTATCTGCTGTGTATCCGCCCTCGATCAGTCGTCTGCTCAGTTCTTCGAGCATTCCGGTACTCAAGAATATGACCATGGTTGCCTGATGTGCCGCAAAAGACTGGATGCTCTCCTTGCTCGGAACCGGTGTACGTCCTTCCATTCTGGTGATGATCACGCTCTGTGAGATCTCCGGAAGTGTGTACTCCAGATTCAGTGCACTTGCTGCACCGCAGAATGCGCTGACTCCTGGACAGTAATCGTAGGAAATCCCCTTCTCATCGAGAATGTCCATCTGCTCACGGATCGCACCGTAGATACACGGATCGCCGGTGTGAAGACGTACGGTCATCTTACCCTCTGCCTCTGCGTTTTCGATGACAGAAATTACTTCTTCCAGTGTCATCTTGGCACTGTTGTGGATCGTACATACGTCCTTGCTGTATTCAAGAAGCTGCGGATTTACAAGAGATCCTGCATAAATGATCACGTCCGCCTCCTCAAGATACTGTTTTCCTCTGACTGTGATAAGATCCGGTGCTCCCGGTCCTGCTCCTACAAAATGAACCATTATTCCTTTTCTCCTTTGCTAATTTTATCGATCAATTCCGCTGCATTTGCTGTCTGTCCGAGGTATCCATATTCATTGGAAAAGATCACTGCTCCGAGCAGGATCTGCTGGTAGGAGCGATGGTCCAGATAGAATTGGATCCTGTCTGTGATCTCCTTCATCGTTTCCTTAAGAATGTGGTTCTCGTCGAGGACTCGCAATGCTTCGTCTGTGGTATTACACTGCAGAATGGATCTGGCACATGCAAGATCCCCGCCTGCACGGATGGCATTGGAACAAAGTACCTCCATACGTGCATCTGCACTGTGTGAATGGGTGTTCATGATCCCTGCCGCAACCTTGACAAATTTGCCGATATGAGAGATAAAAAGAATCCCTTTCACGCCCATATCTACTGCCATGTCGATCGTCTCACCTACATAGTTGCTGCATTTGATGTTTTTTTCGAAAGGAAGCTCCATGTGCTCCCTCAGATAATCGGCTCCGTAGTTTCCAGGTGTCACAAGCATGTACTGCTCACCCATTGCTGCATGCTGTGTCATTTCCACCCGGATACTGTCGATCAGAGCTTTCTCACTCATAGGCTCTACGATACCGGATGTTCCAAGAATCGATATTCCGCCCACGATTCCCAGACGGGGATTGAAGGTCTTTCTGGCTATCTTCTCCCCTTCCGGCACAGAGATCGTCACTTTGAGTCCGCCCTCATAGTGATACTGATCTGCAATTTCTTCGACTGCCTGTAAGATCATAGCTCTCGGCACCGGATTGATCGCAGCCTCCCCGACCTTCTGGGAAAGCCCGGGCTTCGTCACCCGTCCTACTCCGATACCTCCATCTATCACGATGCGGTCTTCCATATCTGACCGTATCAAAAATTTCTCAACTTTCGCATAAACCAGGATTCCATTTGTGGTATCCGGATCGTCTCCTGCATCCTTACGGACCGCGCAGCTTGCCGCGTTCTCACTTCGTTTCCTGTCCAGGATCTCCAGGTGAAGAAGGATTCCCTTCGGAGTCATCAGCTCCACTTCACTGATCTCATCCTCTCCAAGCAGAAGTCGTACTGCTCCCCTGGCAGCCCCAGCCGCACAGGAACCAGTCGTATAACCAAAGCGTAATTTCTTCTGGTTTCTGATTACATAATAATCTTCCAGTCCGTTTTTCTGTACCATAAATCTCCTCCTTGTATCCGCTCACTAATTATATTATTTTGTATAAAAAAAGTCAACGAAATGCACCTGTTTTCGGGCAATGCCCAAAAGTCAACATAACAGGCACTTCCGGCATCGGGAATGCTTCATAACATATAAATCGATGCCGGATGATTGTTAGAAGAGAAAATTGGCCGGAGCTTACACAAAAAAGGCCGACCCACAAACCAGATCTTGCACAAAAAGACCGACCTGCAAGCCGGGTCGGTCTTCTTATTTAATAGATGATGATCGGATAGCCACCATCGATCGTATTGTAGATCAGAGCTGCCTGGTCTTCAGGGAGGTTGATGCAGCCGTGGCTGCCGGCGCCGGATTTGTAGCGGTTTCCTCCGAAGGAAGACTGCCAGGATGCGTCGTGAAGTCCCTGACCGTATACGAACGGCATCCAGTAGTTTACTTTGACATTGTAGCCATATTCTTCGCTTGATAATTCAAACGGACTTGCCTTGTATGCGATCGGCCATGCACCACGGTAGGTCTCTCTGCCTTTGGTCGGAGCACCGCTTACGATGTCGGTTTCTGTCACAAGCGCACCGTCTTTGTAAAGCCACAGATGCTGGTTATCCAGGCTGACTTCTATGTAGCTGCCCGCCAGGTCGTCGGTCCCGTTGCGCTGCATTCCCTGAATGCTGTATACCGGATCTCTGGAAACTGCGGTGCCGCTCTTTAAGTCCTCGAGAAGCTGTGCAAGTTCTCCGTCCTGGTCGATCTGGAAGCCGTATTCATTTCCTGAGATCGTCACATCATTTCCATAGGAAGTATGGAAAGTTCTCGGTACATAGATCGTATTATAGGTATTCGCAAGATTCTGGATATATGCCTTCGCTGCTTCCTGGTCAATTCCGATATTTTCTCCGTCGATCGTGATCCAGGAATTAATGGTCTGGGAATCCAGGACTTCTGTACTCTCTCCAAATGTATAGGTAACTGTTGTACTTCTGTATTTGTCAAGCTGGTCATTCAGGCTGGTCAGCTTGTTCTGCATCTCCTCATCTGCGGAAACATCCGGGAGCTGATAACATTCTGTACCCATCGTAATATCTGCTTCTGCATCAAGAAGTGCAGAAGTAAAATCCGCATCCAGTGTCTGATCCACAAAGCTCATCAGACGGCTTTCATCAATCTCATCGCCCTGTACCTCACTGGTAATCGTAAATTCTTTCTTTGCGTCATCATACTGGATCGATGCATTTGTAGAAGAGGTACGTTCCCTGTCACCAAAATGGTCTGCTGTCAGTGCACTCTTTTCCTGCTCGGCATCCTTGTTGACTTTGTAAGAGATATTTACATTCTCCTGTTCTGCAAAGATCTTGCGGTTTGCCTCTCTCTTCTTCTGAAGTTCTGTAAGCTGCGTCGTAAGGTCATTTTCATCCAGGCTGTAACCCAGATCTTTCAGAGTCAGACTGTAGACATCCGCTCCGTTTTCCTTAAAAACGATCTTCTTATCCTGGAATGTAGTCAGGATCTTCTGCTTTGCATCCTCCACACCCAGTTTCGACACATCCAGTCCATAGATCGTGATCTTGCGCCCCAGTGTATTCGTATCTGCCACATGGATATAGGCAAAAAATCCCACTACCAGTGCCACTACTGCACCAACGCATACTCCCAAGATGATCTTCAGTGTCTTTTTGCGGATCGTTTTTTCTTCACTCATTGTCTCATTCCCCCGGCCTTATGTATTTCAGCTTATGTAAAAATCTTCCTTTTTATTATAGCGGTGGACCATAAATCCCCTGTAACCGCTATTTACCTTATTTTATACCAGATTGCGATTCTGTTTTCCATTTATTTTTGCAAAATCTGTGGAATTTTTTTTCTTGTTGCCCTATACTGATGCCAGATAAAAAAACAAACTGGAGAAACTAACCATATGGACAGAATTTTAACATATACCATCACCCCGCAGGAGGACGGCATGCAGGTACTTGAATTCCTGCGGTCAAAAGGGTTTTCCCGGCACATCCTGACTTCCATGAAGCCGGATAAAGAAGCACTTCTCGTAAACGGAATGCGCGCCGGGGGACGAAGCATTCTCAAAGAAGGAGACCATTTCCGGGTGCGCGTCATGGAAACAGGCAGCATGGAAGGGATCGTTCCTGCTCCCCTGCCCCTTGATATTCTTTATGAAGATGAAGACATCCTTGTCTTAAATAAACCGGCTGATATGCCTGTGCATCCTTCGATCGGAAATTATACAAACACCCTCGCCAATGCTGCAGCATTCTATTTCCAGCAAAAAAACGAACTCTGCCCGTTCCGCTGCATCAACCGGCTGGACCGTGATACCTCCGGTTCACTGATCCTTGCAAAAAACGCGCTCAGCGCCGCGATCCTTTCCGCACAGATGCGAAACCGTGAGATCCGCCGCACCTATCTGGCAGTTGTCTGCGGTGTCACCCCTCCATCCGGGACAGTCTCTGCCCCGATCGGACGTGTTTCCGATTCCGTGATCCAGCGGCAGGTCGATCCGGAACATGGAGAATCCGCTGTCACACATTATGAACGGCTCGCTGTCCGAAATGATCATTCCCTCCTGGAGATCCATCTGGAAACAGGACGCACCCACCAGATCCGGGTGCATATGGGATACATCGGACATCCACTCCCGGCAGATTATCTCTACCATCCGGTCTATGACCATTTCAAAAGACAGCCTCTGCATTCTTTCCAGCTTAATTTCCGGCATCCGCTGACCGGCAAAAACCTCTGCTTCACTGCCCCCGTCCCAAAAGACATGGCACAGGCATTCTGAAAAATTTTTTCGCAACAAAAAAATCACTTCCTCTGCTGTTTCACACAGTCAAAAGAAGTGATTTTATAGTTACTGATTTTTATTATTTGTTCTTGTCGTAAATGATCTGAAGTCCCTTGAGGAGCAGGTCTCCATCCCAGATCATCTCTCTTTTGCAGTGAGGAATAATCTTTTTGGACATTCCACCGGTTGCGATCACGGTGACTTTCTGTCCAAGTTCTTCTTCGATCCTGTCCACGATACCGTCCACCGCAGCTGCGTTTCCATAAAGGATCCCGCTCTTCATGCAGTCTACCGTATTTCTTCCAATGAGCCGTTTCGGCTCTTCAATACTGATCCCGCTCAGCTGTGATGCTCTGGAAGTCAGCGCATCCAGAGAGATCCGTACACCCGGAAGAATCATTCCGCCGATATAGCGTTTCTTATCATCCAGAACAGAAATCGTAGTCGCTGTTCCCATATCCACGATGACCAGCGGTACCGGATACTGTGCCAGCGCCGCAACTGCGTCTGCCACACGGTCTGCTCCCATCTCTCCCGGATTATCCAGAACAATATTCAGTCCTGTCTTGACTCCTGGTCCCAGGACCATCGGTTCTTTTTTGAGGATCTTCTCGACCGCAAGCTTCGCTGCATTGGTGATCTGCGGAACTACGGAAGAAATGATCGCACCCTCGATCTCAGAACGTTTGATGTGATGGATGTCAAGGATCGTCTTGAGGTCGATCGCATACTCCAGTTCTGTCTTGGTGTGGTTCGTGGAAATCCTCTCTATAAAGTAAATCTTCTCTTCTTCGATACAGCCAACTACAATGTTGGTGTTTCCGATATCAATGGCTAAAATCATATATTCTCATTCCTGTCTATATGCTTTTTATGCGGCAGTGTCAGGTTTTGCAATCTGAGATGCCGGAATCAGATGAGCCTTGGAAAGTGCGGTTCCTACAGCTGCTGTGATGATTGTTGAAGAAACCATCTCACTGATTGCATTAACACCTACCATCATACAGCATCCAATGATCACATTTCTTCCACCCATAAGATTCTGGATCACTTCTGTGTTTCCGAACATTACAACCAGTGCGGTCATAAAGAACAGAGTATTCAGGAATGCGGAAAAGAATCCGGTTACTGCACAGGATGCATATACATTTGTTTTCTTTCTCATTCCTCTGTAGATGAAACCGATAAGTAATCCATCAAGAATACGAGGTACAAAACACTGAACTGCACTCAAGAATGGATTGATCTGAAACAGGGCTGCTCCCAGTGCGCTGGTACCGCCGATTCCCATTGCCTGTAAGAAACTGGTCAGTCCAAAAACGGCTCCGGCTACGGCTCCGCCTGTCGGTCCGAGAACGACCGCGCAGATTGCGACCGGAATGACATTAAAGGTGACTGCCAGAGGTCCTATGTTCAGATATCCAAGTGGTGTGTACGCCATCAGAAAAAGGATTCCTGACATCAGACCAAGAATGGTGAGCTGTGATGTGGTAAATTTGTTACTTTTCATGTTTTTCCTCCTTGTTATCGTTCCCTCCATGGGGATACAATACGGTGCGGAACTGCGGGTATGTGATTTTATTTACCCGCCTCCTGGTGAACGGGTTACTGTTCCCTTTCTTTCATGATAGAAAGGATCTTATCCAGAATGACGTTGGCTGCATCCTCCTTGCTCATAAGCTGGAGTGATACGTCCTCATCCTGTGTAATCAGGGTCAGCACATTGGTATCACCCTGGAAACCGGCGCCTGCAACCTTGAGGTTGTTCGCTGCCACCATATCCAGATGTTTCTTACCAAGCTTCGCCCTGGAATTACCGATCATGTTCTGAGTCTCCATGGAAAATCCACAGAGGAACTGCTGCGGAGTACGATGTTCTCCCAGGTATTTGAGAATATCGTCCGTTTTTTTCAGTTCAATACTCATTTCTTTGTCCTGCTTCTTGACCTTCTCATCAAAAACCTGCTTCGGGCGGTAGTCTGCCACGGCTGCTGCCTTGATGATGATGTCCTGCTCTGCACTTACGAAAGTCACCGCATCAAACATATCCTTCGCGGTCACGACCGGTACCACCTTTACAAAAGGCGGCGGCGTGATGCTGCATGGTCCGCTGACCAGAGTGACATCTGCGCCACGGAGCATAGCTGCTTTTGCCAGTGCATAGCCCATCTTGCCGGAAGAATGGTTGGTGATGTAGCGCACCGGATCAATGGATTCCTGGGTAGGTCCGGCTGTGACCAGAACCTTCTTTCCCTCAAGATCCTTCTCCGCTGCGATCTCCCTCAAGATGTAAGAAAGCAGTGTTTCCGGCTCCGGCATCTTACCGGCTCCGGTGTCCCCGCAGGCAAGGTAGCCGCTCGCTGGCTGGATCACTTCGTATCCATAATGCTCAAGCGTCTTAAGATTATCCTGCAGGATCGGATTTTCAAACATATTTGTATTCATGGCAGGGGAAATGAATTTCTTACATTTGCATGCCATGATCGTTGTTGTCAGCATATCATCTGCGATCCCATGTGCAAGTTTGCCGATCACATTGGCACTGGCAGGTGCGATCATGACTACGTCTGCCTTCTTTGCAATGGAAACATGTTCTACCTGGAACTGAAAATTTCTGTCAAAGGTATCTACCAGACATTTCGTTCCGGTAAGCGATTCAAATGTAATCGGTGTGATAAAATTGGTTGCATTCTTCGTCATCAGCACATGGACCTCTGCGTGAAGTTTCTTCAGTGCACTTGCAAGATATGCGATTTTGTATGCCGCAATGCTTCCGGTCACTCCCAGAAGAACGGTTTTACCCTTTAACATAAGATTTTCCTTCCTTTTACGAGTTTTTCACAGTTTTCATGTCTGTTACATTATAACAGCCCCAGCGACAATTGCAATGAATTTTTGCTGTGTTTCTTTTTTTGTACTCGTTTTCATGTTAGATTTTTATTATAATGGGAGTAATGAATAAGAAAGGACTAAGATTTTTATGAAAAATTATCAGATCACACAATGGTGTGCGCGTTTTATAAAAGAACAGGTTTCTCCGGGCGATCTCTGTATTGATGCAACGATGGGAAACGGAAATGATACACTGCTTCTGAGTACGCTCTGCGGCGAAAAGGGCAGAGTACTTGCTTTTGATATTCAGGAACAGGCATTAAAAAGTACAAAAGAGCACCTCATCAGCGAAGGTGCACCAGACAACTATACTCTGCTTCTGGAATCCCATACGCAAATGAAAACGCATGCCCAGGAAAATTCTGTAAGCTGCATCACCTTCAATCTCGGCTACCTTCCCGGTGGGGATCACGCCAAAGCGACAAAAGGTGACACCAGCATTGAGGCTCTGACCCAGGGGCTTTCCCTTCTCAGAAAAGGCGGCCTGATCTCACTTTGTATTTACAGCGGCGGCGATTCCGGATTTGAGGAGCGGGACGCGGTACTTGCATGGCTTGCCTCCCTCGACCCGCATAAATATCTTGTCATCCGGAGCGACTACTATAACCGCCCGAACAATCCTCCGATTCCGGTTCTGATCATAAAACTGTAAAACGATCAGTCTTTGATCTGGATGCTCTCGATCACCGGCTGCTCGTCTGCCTTGATCGTTCCGTTGTCATCTGTAGGTTTTGCATCCTTACAGATCTGGTCTACGACATCCATTCCCTCTGTCACATGACCGAATGCTGCATAGTCGCCATCCAGGAAGGTACTGTCAGACTGTACGATGAAGAACTGGGAGCTTGCGCTGTCCGGGTCTGAAGATCTCGCCATGGAGATGGTTCCTCTTACGTGAGAAATATCATTCTTCACACCGTTACTGGAGAATTCTCCCTTGATCGTCTCATCTGCGCCGCCAGTTCCATCGCCCTTCGGGTCACCACCCTGCATCATAAAACCGTCTATGATACGCCAGAAAGTCAGTCCGTCATAGAAACCGTCCTGTGCAAGCTTCACGAAGTTTGTCACTGTGATCGGGGCTGTGTCTGCATCCAGTTCTACCTCGATGCTTCCGTAATCCTTGATAGCAATTCCTGCATGATGGATTCCTGTCAGTTCCTTGCTGGTATCCAGGGTTGTTTCCCCGTCTGTACCGTCACTGAAACCGTCTGCCTCTGCTTCTTCTTCGCTTACCGGTTCCTGTGTCACTTCTTTATCTGAAGAAGTCTCTTCTTTTGTATCTTCTGTTTTTGCAGTATCAGCTGTCTTTGTGCTTCCACAGCCGGTAAGGGTGCCTGCTGTAAGGACAACTGCGAAAACTGCCGCCAAAACTCTGGATTTCATAATAAAATTCCTCCTCTTCTGACATTACTTTCATAACTTTGTCTTGTGCAACAGTTTAACATCACGAAGAAGTAAAGTCAATGCCGGGGATTTTTCTCCAACTACTTGTAAGCATGTCAAAGCTCTGTTACAATAAGGATTAACGACTTTATATCAAAATACAGAAAGGAATAACACCTATGAAAAAAATAGCCAGCTTTACCATAGACCATATCAAACTCCAGCCGGGAATCTATGTTTCCCGCAAGGATTATCTCGGAGATCAGGTCATCACTACTTTTGATATCCGCATGACTTCCCCGAACGAGGAGCCTGTCATGAACACTGCCGAGCTTCACGCAATGGAACATCTCGCAGCTACTTTTCTCCGCAATCACGCTGAATTCGGAAGCAAGATCATCTACTGGGGACCGATGGGATGCCGTACCGGAAACTATCTTCTCCTTGCAGGCGATTACGAATCCAAGGATATCGTGCCGCTCATGACAGAGATGTTTGAATTTATCCGTGATTTTGAAGGCGAGATCCCGGGAGCTTCTGCCAAAGACTGTGGAAACTACCTCGACATGAACCTCGGCATGGCAAAATATCTTGCCGATAAATATCTCCGCGAAGTTCTCTACGATATCAAACCGGATCGTCTTGTTTATCCGGAGTAAGTCATTTTCTTTCGTATCATAAATGCCAAATAAAAAACGCTGTGCTTCTTTTCAGAAAAATTTCTTTTAAAGAAGTTCAGCGTTTTTCTTTGAAGTATTTCGTTCTTTTTACTGAGCTGTAGTCTGTGCAGCAGCACCTGCCGGAGCGGTTGTGGAAACATACTGTGCATTGACGTAACCTGTCTGACCATTAACCGTTACTTCGATCCACTGTCCGTCCTCGCTGACACCTGTACTTGTCAGTTCCTGACCAACAGTTGTTCCTGTGATCATCTCTGCCTCTGTACTGCAGTCAGAGCGGACATTTACGCCCTCCACAACATAATAGGTAGCATTCTGCTTTATGATATTCACACCGCTTGCTGTCTGTGCGACTTCCTGCGCCGGAGTCGGGGTTGCCTCTGGAACTTCCGGAGTCGGAGTTGCTTCCGGTGTAGGAGTAGCGGTCGGAGTCGGAGTCGCTTCAATCACAGTCACAGTAGAGTCTTCTCCTCCTGTGCTGTAACCACATCCGGATGCAAACACAGCCAGACCAGCCAGCACGATCAGTAATCTGGATTTCTTCATTAAAAATAATCCTCCTTTATAGCATACAATGTTACTGTTCACTTCATTCACAGTAACCATATGACCACTATACCCCATATACAGTATCTATTGCAAGACTTTTTTGTAATCCCCGCGGTCTGTCACGATCTGGCAGCCGATCAGTTCCATGCGCCGGCTGAGGCAGAAACGGCATTCTGCTGCCTCATCTCCGGTGCAGATTTTTCCGTCATAGAGCATGTATTTCTTTCGCACAGAAACAGGAGAAAGATTCGGCATCACGACATTTGCGCCGGATTTTACGCCGAGTTCACGTCCCTTCGGACAGATCGTTCCCAGTGCTGTAGTTGCCGGAAGGAGCACATTCGGAAGCATCAGACGAAGGAGTGCCAGATAAAAAAGCGTGTCTTCAAGTGTTCCGCTCTTTTCATCATGGAAAGGAGTATCCTGATGTGCAATGAACGGTCCGATCCCGACCATCTCCGGATCCAGTTCTTTGAGGAACAGGAAATCCTCTACCAGATCATCGATGGTCTGGTAAGGAGAACCCACCATAAAGCCTGCACCTGTCTGATAGCCCAGTTTTTTGAGGGTGCGAAGACAGTTTTTGCGGTTTTCGCAGGACATTTCTTCTGGATGGAGTTTGCGGTAATGCTCTTCACGCGCGGTCTCATGCCGCAGAAGATAGCGGTCTGCACCGGCTTCTTTGTAGGCACGGTAGCTTTCTTCGGATTTCTCCCCGATGGAAAGTGTCAGGGCACAGTCCGGATAGACTTCTTTGATCTTACGGATCAGAGCTGTCAGCTTCTCATCTGTATAATATCCGTCTTCTCCTCCCTGAAGGACAAAAGTACGGAATCCCAGTTCATAGCCTTCTTTGCAGCAGGCAAGGATATCTTCTTCTGTCAGGCGGTAACGCTGGGCATTTCGGTTGCTCCGGCGGATTCCACAGTAATAGCAGTCATTTTTGCAGTAGTTGGTAAACTCGATCAGTCCACGTACATAGATCTGGTTTCCATAGACCTGCTGCCGCACCTGGTCTGCCAGTTCCCGTGCATACAGATCTGTTTCTTCTGAACGGTCTGTCAGAAGTGTCCGGAATTCTTCTGCTGACAGGATCTGCTCCTGATGCAGTTTGTCGATCAGTTTTTTCATAATATTTTCTCCCCGTATGCAGCCCTTAAAGCTGTTTTTTACCTCTGGCGATGTATTTACCGAGTTTTTCTTTTACAAGCTTACCCTCCTCGACTGCAAGGTTTCCGCGGAGGAAAACTTTGTCGATGCCGCACTCAAGTTTGAAGCCCTCGAACGGGTTATTGTCTGTATTGTATGCATGAGTCGCTGCGGAGATCACGCTTTCTTTTGCCGGATCAAGCACTACGATATCTGCGTCGCTTCCTGCTGTGATCGCGCCTTTGTTTGGATATACACCGTACAGTTTGGCCGGGTTTTCACAGAGGACTTTGCACATCTGTTCCTGGGTGATCTTTCCGGTCTTAACTCCATAAGTATAGAGAAGAGTTCCTCTTGTCTGTACACCCGGAAGTCCTCCCGGGATCTTGGTGAAGTCATCTTTTCCGAGGGCTTTCTGTGCCAGAGTAAAGCTGCACTGGTCTGTTGCCACCGTCTGGATCTCCTCGTCTGCCAGAGCTTTCCACAGGCAGTCCTGATCTTCTTTCTTGCGGATCGGCGGTGCACATACATAAACAGCACCTCCAAAGTCCGGCTTGGAGTATACGCTGTCTTCCAGAAGGAGATACTGCGGGCAGGTCTCTGCATAGACTTCCTGTCCATTTTTCCTTGCGTTCATAACCTCTTCGTAAGCTTTCTTGTTGGTCAGGTGAACGACCATGACTGGTGCATTGGCTTCTTTGGCGATCACGAGAAGACGGTGGACAGCCTCTGCTTCCATGGTATCTGGTCTTACGAGTGGATGATTTTCCGGTCCGAGGCGTCCTTCTTTCTTTGCTTCAGAGATCAGGGCATCGATCACGCCCGCATTTTCACAGTGAACTCCGGCGAAGCAGCCGCATTCCCCAAGTTTCTTGAGAATCTTGTACATATCGCAGTCATTTACGATCATTGCCGGATAAGTCATGTAAAGTTTGAAGCTGGTGATTCCATGGTCGATCATATCCTGCACTTCTGCCTCTGTCTCATCGTTCCATTCTACGATAGACATATGGAAAGAATAATCGCAGGAGCATTTACCATCGGCTTTTTTGTGCCATTTATCGAGACCTTCTTTCAGTGTATGACCGCCTTTGTCCTGTGATGCATAATCAATGACAAGTGTCGTTCCGCCGAGAAGTGCAGCCCTTGTTCCTGTCTCAAAGTCATCTGCTGTGACAGTCCCTGCCACTTCCAGGTCAAAATGTGTATGACCGTCGATAAATCCCGGAAACAGAAGCTTTCCTTCGACATCGATCACTTCTGCATCGCCTGCTTCAAGGTCCTTTCCTACGTTTACGATCTTTTCTCCATCCACCAGGACATCGAGTTTCTCAGATTTTTCTCCGGATACTACCGTTCCGTTTTTGAGTAAATATTTCATAGTATACCCTCCTTTGTCATTCATAAGCTGATGTACCCCTGCACTTTTTCTGACGAATCCCTCATCAGAACCTACTTATTACAACAAATATATCACCAATTTGCCCCCTCAGCAACCACTATCTGATTCCTTTATACAATAATATTTAGGTATGGCAAAAAAAACTTTATATTAAAAAAAAATTGTGATATAGTATTTATAACACCAAAATTTTAAAAAGAGGAGGAAGAACAATGGGACGACTTACTGTACTCAAACAGATCGCGCGGGATCTGGCTTTTCAGTTTGGTCCGGAATGTGAGATTGTGATACATGACCTTAAAACAAACGATCCGGAACATTCCATCGTCCATATTGAAAACGGACATGTGACAGGCCGCGGAATCGGAGATGGACCTTCCAATGCCGTTTTTGATGTGATCCGTCACAACAACAAGAAAAAGAAGCCTGAGCAGGAAAAAGAATTAAAGGATCACGCCGGTTATCTGATGAAAACTGCCGATGGCAAGATCCTGAAATGCAGCACTTCCTATATCAGAGATGATGACGGAAGCCTTCATTATGTATTCGGCATCAACTATGATATCACCAAGCTAACCATGATCGAAAGCGCACTCCACTCTCTGATCACACCGGTCAACAAGGAAGAAAAGCCAAAGGAGATCACACACAGTGTCAACGATCTACTGGATCATCTGATCGAGGAATCTGTTGCTCTGGTTGGCAAACCGGTCGCACTTATGAATAAAGAGGACAAGGTCACTGCGATCCAGTTTCTCAATGATTCCGGTGCTTTCCTCATCACCAAGTCCGGGGATAAAGTTGCCAATTATTTCGGCATTTCCAAGTACACCCTGTACAGCTATATTGATGTAAACAAATAAAAAAAGCCTGTAATGTCTGCCACATTTCATGACAGCATTACAGGTTTTTTGTTTACTGCGTCTGCTGGTTCAGAAGTCGTTTGATCACATCGATCGTTTCTTTGATACCATAGTTTGCGCTGTTGATGCAGAGGTCGTAGTTCTCTGGTTTTCCCCACTTCTCTCCGGTATAGAATTCGTAGTATTTACGGTGCTGTTTATCCATTTTCTTGAGGAAGCGCACTGCCTGTTTCATATCCATATTACGGACATCCATGACATGCTGTGTACGCACCTGAAGCGGAGCGCTGATAAAAATGCTAATGTGCGGGATGTGATTATTCTTGAGGATCGCATCTGCACAGCGTCCCATGATCAAACAGTCCTCTGTCCGGGCGAGTTCGCAGATCAGGTCACTCATATTGAAGAAAACTGCGTCCTGCTTGTTCAGTCCGTGATAACGGTTCAGCTCTTTGAGCTTCGTCCGGAAACTTTCATGTGATTTCTTTCCGTATTTGTTGAATTCGGTAAAGTTTTCTTTATCCTGTACATCGCCCTTCTCTGCTTCAAGGCGTTTCAGTACCTGATCAAAAATCTCCACATCATAATAGTTAATATGAAGATTATCTGCAAGCTCGAATCCGATATCATTTCCCGCACTTCCCTGTGTACGGCTGATACAGATCACGAGATGGTCATTCTCGGAAATTTTTTCCCTTCTCGCTGCAAGGTTCAGTGCCACACGTTCAGCATCAATGATATCTGTGGAACCGAACATATTCGGAAGCTGCTCGATCTCCTTAAGAATCTCATCATACTCTGTCATCAACCGACTTCTTTCGCTCTCATCCTTGATGGTACGTGCCATGTTGCTGATCAGGGCAAGTTCGCTTCGGAGCAGATGTCCATCCGGCTTCGTGTACATCATCATGCTTAAGGTACGGATCGTTGTATCACGGTTTCCGGTAAAGGTACGTCCAAGAGAAGAACCAAGGACTCTGTAGACTTCACCGTCCAGGTCGTAGATACGGTTTGCAAGTTTTGTATAAATTTCTTTGTTGATTTTATCTGACATTCTTCCCCCTCCTTACATAAAGAACACAAGCATGTCCAGAATAAATACCGGAACAAGGAATACCAGTGACCACAGGATGTATCCGAAGAAGGACGGCATGTTGACACCGTTCTCGTCAGAAATGGACTTGACCATAAAGTTCGGTGCATTTCCGATATAAGTGTTCGCGCCCATGAATACCGCACCACAGGAAATTGCAGAAAGCAGTTTCACCGGCACAGTGCCAAGCGTCGTTGCGATTCCGCTGGTAAAACCAAGTGTTCCTGCCGTTGTGAGAAATACAAGGTAAGTCGGCGTATTGTCCAGAAAACTGGACAGTGCACCGGTCGCCCAGAACATTTCCAGAGGTTTGGTGATACCAAGATTCGGTCCGACTGCCTTAAGGAGCATCAGTGCCGGCTGCATGGTGATAAAGATACCGATAAACAGTACAGCAACCTCCTGTATCGCACCCCAGGTAAAATGGTTTCTCCTGCGCACACTCTTGTCTGTTGTCTTGAAAGATAAGAACGCTGCCAGAAGGATCAGCACGATCTCGATCAGTGCCGGGAAGGTCAGAGTTACTTCACCCAGAAGGTGAATTCCCTTAACTGCCCCTTCTGCATCCTGGAAAGCAGAAAGTCCCGGAAGTACACCACTCAGGATAACTGCTGCCACGATCATAATAAGGAAAATAATGTTGTGAAGTCCGTCAATATGGAATTCTGTACCCGGCTTGCTGATATCCGGTTTACGGCCCTGTGCGATATCCTTGCGGTATGCAAGTTTGTCTACATGATAGAACACAAACAGCATGATCACCATGTTAAAGAGCAGTACCGGGAGCAGATGCAGGCTCCAGAAGAACGGAACACCTCGCATAAAGCCCATCAGAAGCGGCGGATCTCCGATCGGAGTCAGGCAGCCGCCCATGTTGGATACCATGAAGATAAAGAATACCATGATATGGCTTTTTCTTTTTCTCCAGGAGTTCATCTTGATCACCGGACGGACCATCAGCATACTGGCACCTGTTGTTCCGATACAGCTGGATAACAGTGTACCGAATGCCAGAAGGCAGACGTTAACTCGTGGAGAACCTGCAAAATCGCCCTCCATGGTAATGTTACCGGATACACAGAACAGTCCAAAAAGGAGAATAATAAAAGTAAGATAGTCATTTATGATACAGTCAAGCACTGTCTCAGCGGCATCACCCACACCATAAACGACTGCAAAAGGAACTACCATCAGTATGATCCACATAAGTACCACATGCGGCTGATGTGCTTCCCACCACTCTGCTTTAATAAGCGGCATGATCGCAATGCAGAGCAGAAGTCCCGCAAAAGGAATGCAGAGCCAGATCGGCACCGATGCTGTTGTTTCCCCGCCGGCAGCCCATACACCTGTCGGCCAGGCAAGCAGCATCGTCAGCAGCATTCCCAAAAATGTTACTAATTTCTTCAAAGCTGTCGCCCCCTCGTTTAAGTTTTTAACCAGTTGCAATTATAACATAAGCACTTCAAAATACAATTGCACTTTTCTTCAATAAATTTGCACATCTCCTATATCTTTTTGTGCATTTTCCCTATATATTGTATTTTTGCCTGTACATTGTCAAAATTCTGACAATATTTTATCATTTTTGTTGTTTCTTTTTGTTATATTTTTAACATTTAATTTATTTTTTGCATAATTATGAGCGCAAAAAAAAGCAGCTTCTTTATTTCGCTGCTTTTTTTGTCCTTTTTAATAATCACTGCTCGACCCGGAAAAGCTCTCTCCGCCGCTGGAAAAACTTCCGGAACTGCCGTCATTCTTGTCATCATTCTTTGGCTTGGCAGTCTGGGATATCGTACTGTACAGAAACAGATCTCTCTTCTCCTTAAGTTCCAAACCTCCATCTGCAGTATAAGCATTTGCATTTGCCTGCTGCATTCTTGTCTTCATCTTGCGCATCTGCATCCAGGTCATAAATCCCGTTGGGATCGCCATCACCAGGAAACATAGCAGCAGATCGACTGCAAATGTTCCCGCAAAAGAACCTTCTCTGATATCCATCGGGCGTACTTTCTTACCCTCGCAGATCCGGTCAAGGCCGGTCCGAAGGTCTGTGATCAGCGACTGATAGCCTCTCACCGGATCATCTGCCTTGAGATATTCCTTGCACTTGTCGAGCATTTCTTCCTGGACATTTGAAGGAAAATCATCCTGCGTGTCCCCGCGGAAGACGATCGTGATATTTCTGGCATCCGGCTGATGGAAAATACACATTCCCTCATAAGTGTCGCCGTATCCGATATCATTTTCCTGCATAAATTCTGCCGCATATTTCCGGTAATCCTGGTCTTCCCCGATATCCGGCGAGATCAGAAGCACGGCATCATAACCATACTCCTCATAAATATCCCCCAGTTCCTGATCCAGCTGTGCCTGCTCTGTCTCATCCAGGAGTCCATAATCGTCAAATACCCAAGAGATCTCTTCCGTGCCTGCCGCATCGTTCTCAGAGGATGCCGGCACAGAAAGTGGCATCAGAAGTCCCAGTCCAAGACACAGCATCGTTCCTTTTAATATCCACCCTGATCTGTTCATCTATATCACCCCCAGAAGACGCAGAGCCGTAACTACTGCTGTCGCTGCAATGGTCAGCGGGATATGACGTTTGAACCAGTATTTGACTGCCAGATCCTTCGCCACAGGAAGATCCCCGATCAGATGTCCCGTCTGTCCATTCATCGCAAAAGAATAATTTTTGCCATTCCATTTCGTATTCAGGAACCAGACCGGAAACAAGGCGTATCTGACCTTGCCTTTCCCGGTCACTGTGACCTTCTCCTGCTTTGGAGTTACCGTTGCATATCCATGGACAGTCCTCTCAAAACTGTCCTTCACACTCCTCTCCATGCGCTCATAAACACGTTCTGTGAGGGCATCCGGCTCCTGGTCGTATTTGTCTGCCATATAACCGGAAAGATAGGAAAAGTTAAATTCTGTCAGATCCTTGTAATCATACGGCTCAATTGCCTCCATCGTGGTATCGTCAATAGCTTTCGAGCCATCGACAGGGATCTTTTCAAATTTCATGCTGCCTGAGCGCACAACATGATAAAATTTCGTCTCTGTATACCGGTAATCAGAATCTTCCCAGAAACGGTTTCTGGTGGCCTCATAGCGGAAACGCCCTGCCGCATCCAGATCAAATAACCAGAACGGGACATAAACCGCCTTGATCTCTTCGAGATGGTTCTGGTCTTTGAACACCTTTGGAAGCAGTGGTTTCCCTTCGTAGTGTTTCTTAAGTGCCTCAACTGCTTCTTTTTTGGATTTCTGAAACGGAATGATATAATCCGGACGATAGCTGTCCACAAACTGCTCCGGCATGATCATTGGATTGTCGCAATAAGGACACACAGTCGCACCTGTCGTCTTTTCTGCAAGGATCTCCGCGCCGCAGGACGGGCAGCTCCAGACAGCCATATTGGATTTCTCGTCTGACTGCCACTGCTCCGGCTCAAATCCTTCCCAGTGATCCCCCTTAACTTCCTTTACTTCTTCCGCCTGCTCTGCGATCTTATCCAGTTCATCCAGAGAATAGGTACTTCCACAGTACTCACATTTCATCTTCTGTGACTTGCTGTCAAAAGTAAGACCGGCTGAACAGTTGGGGCACTTGTAGTTCAAAGTATCTGCCATCGCATCTGCCCCCTTCCTCCTATGGTCTCGGTTTGCCGCATTCCTGGCAGAATTTACCCGTATTTACAGTTCCACAGCTGCAGGTCCATGGTCCCGCCGGACGCGGACTTCCACACTCAGAGCAGAATTTACCGGTATTTACTGCACCGCAGGCACAGGTCCATTCTGTCTTTGGTGCTGTCTGGGAAGGCTGCTGGTACTGTGGCTGCATCTGCGGTGTCGCCTGCTGCTGTCCCATCGCAAATAAATTCTGTGCATTCGCTCCACCGACATTTGCCGCCATGTTCATTGCCGCAAATGCCATCGCAGGTCCCGTCTTCTGATTGGAAGCTGCTGACTGCATCGCACTCGCCTGTGCACCCACCATCTGGGCTGCCGCCATCGTAGGATTGCGGAAAACAGCATTCCTCTGCAGTTCCTTGATCATGGCTTCGTCTTCCTCAGAGGCCTTTACACTGGATACACCGAGAGACACGATACGGATGCCGCGAAGATTATCCCATTTATCGGACAGAACCTTATTTAACACATCTGAAAGTTCCTGTGTATGTCCCGGAAGTGCACTGTAGCGGATCCCCATCTCTGAGATCCTGGCAAAAGCCGGCTGCAGGGCTGTCATCAGTTCGCTCTTGAGCTGTCCATCGATCTCATCTCTCGTATAATCCTGCTCCACATTTCCGCAGACATTTGTATAGAAGAGAACCGGATTGGCGATCTGATAGCTGTATTCGCCAAAACACTTGATCGTGATGTCCATATCCAGCCCAATATTCATATCCACCACACGGAACGGAACCGGATTCGGTGTGCCATATTTATTACCGACAAGTTCCTTGGTATTTACAAAATATACTCTCTGATCCTTCGGCGGCTCTCCTCCAAAGGTAAAACGTTTGCCGATCTGCTGGAATGCTTCCTTCACGCCCTTTCCAAGCCCTCCGCAGAAAATAGATGGCTCCGAGGAGGTGTCATATGTATACTCTCCTGGCTCTGCACATACATCCACGACCTTTCCCTGCTCTACGACCAGCATGCACTGTCCGTCACTGACTGCAATCACAGAACCATTGGAGATGATATTCTCAGAACCGTGTCTGTTTGATGACCTTCCGGATACTTTCTTGTGTGCCTTGGTGACCAGCACATCTGCCGGCATGGATTCACAGTAAAAATATTCCTTCCACTGGTCCGCCAGAACACCGCCTGCTGAACCAAGAGCTGCTTTAATAAGTCCCATAAAAAAATCCTCCTCTTTCTTGTTTTACCTTAAATAGTTTCTTGTCATCTTATTCGACTGTTTCAGGCTGTTTTTCAGAAAAGCTTGTGGATAAACAGACCGCTTCTCAGTTTCGGCTCAAACCAGGTGGATTTCGGCGGCATCAGTTTGCCTTCATCCGCGATCTGCATCAGATCCTCCATTACTGTCGGATACATGGCAAAAGCCACTCCGCCTGTTCTGTCCGCGATCTCTGCCAGTTCTTTAAGTTTGTGGCTTCCTCCTACGAAACGGATCCTCTGATCTGTCCGCGGATCTCCGATCCCCAGGATCGGAGAAAGAACCTTCTCCTGAAGGATGGAGACATCAAGCTGTCCTACTACATCCTTCTTCACATAGACATCCTCCCAGGCTTTGAGATGATACCAGTTTCCTCCGACATACATTCCCATGCAGTGCTTCTCAACCGGTTTGCACGGGAATCCCGGCATGATCATCAGCTCAAAGTTAAATTTGAGGCTGGCAATAAACGCATGCTCATCCATTCCATTCAGATCGCGTACCACTCTGTTATAAGAAAGGATCGTAAGCTGGTCATACGGAAAGACAACAGAAAGGAAATAATTAAATTCCTCACTTCCATCGTAATCCGGGTGTTCCTCTCTCCTCTTGAGTCCTACTTTGACTGCAGAGGCAGCTCTGTGGTGTCCATCTGCAATATATATATACGGAATATTTCCAAACTGTTCTGCGATCACTTTCTTCTCTGCTTCCCCGTCGATCACCCACACGCGGTGTCCGATCTCATCCTCTGCCACAAAATCATAAACGGCATCATGGGATGCTTTCCAGGTTTCCATCAGATCAAGAAGTTCCTGTGGGTACTTGCAGGCAAGATAGATCGGACCTGTGTTTGCATCACATACATCCACATGATGGATACGATCCTGCTCCTTATCCTCTCTGGTAAGCTCATGTTTCTTGACAACGCCATTCATATAGTCATCAATAGAGCAGCAGCCGACCAGACCGGTCTGCGTTTTACCCTTGCGGGTCAGCTCATAGATGTAATAACACGGTGCTCCGTCCTGAACCAAAATTCCATTCTTCTCCATATTGATGAGGTTTTCACGTGCACGGTCATAGACTTTCTGATCGTAAAGATCCGTATCTGCCGGAAGGTCCATCTCTGCACGATCCACATGCAGGAAAGAATCCGGATTCTGATCTCCGATCTCCTTTGCCTCCTCCCTCGTCACTACATCATATGGAAGTGCCGCTACTGCCTCTGCCTTGTCAGGAACGGGTCTGAGGGCACGGAATGCCTGAAAAATAGCCATTTTTATATCTCCTTTGCACTTTCATTTTTCTTATGTAAAATGTATTTTTATTTTATCACATCCCCCAGTACGTTGCAATGAACATCACTTTTTTTATTATGTGCTAACTTTTTTTGTAAAAACCTAAAAAATTTTGTATTTCCTCTTGCAAAATCTTTTATTTATGGTATGATAGAGATATAAAAGACAAGCAATAATTATGAGTTCAAAATAAATTTTTTAAGGAGGGTTTTTATAATGACGGAAGGTTTAAAATGGACTGTCAATCACGTTGCAAAGTCTGACGACAAACATCTCGAGTTAATGTCAGAGGAAAACGTGAAAAAAGCCAATGAATTTCACAAAAGTTTCCCACAGTATACAGTAACTCCTCTTCAGGATCTTGCTGAACTGGCATCCTACCTGGGTGTTAAGAGCATCCACTGCAAGGATGAGTCCTATCGTTTCGGACTGAACGCTTTTAAGGTTCTTGGCGGTTCCTACGCAATGGGACGTTACATAGCTAAAGAAGTTGGTAAGGATATCAGCGAACTTCCATATGCTGTTCTCTCTTCCGAGGAATTAAGAAAAGAATTCGGACAGGCTACCTTCTTCACAGCAACAGACGGAAACCACGGACGTGGAGTTGCATGGGCTGCCAAACGTCTTGGACAGAAAGCAGTTGTTCGTATGCCAAAAGGCACAACCAAGACACGTTTTGACAACATCGCCAAAGAAGGCGCTACTGTTACCATCGAAGAAGTCAACTATGATGACTGCGTAAGAATGGCTGCAGCTGAGGCTGCCAAGACAGAGCACGGCATCATCGTTCAGGATACTGCATGGGATGGATACGAAGAGATCCCGTCATGGATCATGCAGGGTTACGGAACTATGGTCATGGAAGCTGACCAGCAGCTCAAAGAAGCCGGCATCGACCGCCCGACACACGTATTCGTTCAGGCAGGTGTTGGTTCTCTTGCAGGAGCAGTTGTTGGATACTTCGCTCACAAATACAAAGAAAACCCGCCGGTTATGGTTGTCTGCGAAGCAAGTGCTGCTGACTGCCTGTACCGTTCCGCTATGAAAGAATCCGGAGATCTTGTAAATGTAGGCGGCGACCTTCAGACGATCATGGCTGGTCTCGCATGCGGCGAAGCAAACACCATCGGATGGGATATCTTAAGGAACCATGTTTCTGTATTTGCATCCTGCCCTGACTGGATGAGTGCCAAGGCAACAAGAATCTATGCTAACCCGCTCGGCAATGACCCGCACATCGTTTCCGGTGAATCCGGATCTGTTCCGCTTGGTCTGTGCTTCACTGCTCTTCACGACGAAGATGCAAAAGATCTCAAAGAAGCCCTGAAACTGGATGAGAACTCCAACGTTCTTGTAATCTCCACAGAGGGTGACACTGATCCGGTTCGTTACCGCGAGATCGTATGGGATGGCCTATACGGAACAAACGAGTCTTTAAGCAAATGATGATACCAGGGTCAAAAATTTCAAATGATGTTCGTGCTTGCACGATAAAGCATTTGAATTTGGAACCCGCCAAACATGAGGAAGCAGCGATTTACATAGTAAATCAGCGAATTCCGAATGTTTGAAGGATTGTGGGAGCAGTTTACTGCGGAACAATCCGTAAGTATCATCAAATAATTAAGAACTTTAAAACAATTTCTATATACACATGGGAGGAATTTTAAAATGGATTACGGCAAAATCAAAGAAGTTGCTCAGAATTATCAGGAGGATATGACCAAATTCTTAAGGGCGATCGTTAAGAATCCTGGAGAAAGCTGCGACGAAAGAAAACATATCGAGACAATCGAAGCTGAAATGAAAAAACTGAACTTCGACGAAGTTACGATCGACCCACAGGGTAACGTGATCGGTTACATGGGAACCGGCGACAAGATCATCGCTTTTGATGCTCATATCGACACTGTTGGTATCGGTAACATTGAAAACTGGAACTTTGATCCATACGAAGGATACGAAACAGAAGAAGAAATCGGTGGACGTGGCGTATCTGACCAGTGCGGCGGTCTCGTATCTGCTGTATACGGTGCAAAGATCATGAAAGACATGGATCTGATTCCGGAAGGATGCAAGATCATGGTAGTAGGAACTGTTCAGGAAGAAGACTGTGACGGTCTCTGCTGGCAGTACATCATCAACGAAGACAAGATCCGTCCGGAATTCGTAGTTTCCACAGAGCCGACAGACGGTGGTATCTACAGAGGACAGCGTGGACGTATGGAGATCCGTATCGATGTGAAAGGTGTTTCCTGCCATGGTTCTGCTCCGGAACGTGGTGACAACGCTATCTACAAAATGGCTGACATCCTTCAGGATGTACGTTCCCTCAACGAGAACGATGACGCTGATGAGACAGAAATCAAAGGTCTTGTTAAAATGCTCAACCCGAAATTCAACCCTGACTGGGAAGAGGCTCGTTTCCTTGGACGCGGTACTGTAACTGTATCCCAGATCTTCTACACCTCTCCTAGCCGTTGTGCAGTAGCTGACTCCTGTGCAGTATCTCTTGACCGTCGTATGACATTCGGAGAAACATGGGAAAGCTGTCTGGATGAGATCCGTG